>ERZ773004.116-NODE-116-length-52285-cov-119.209018_pt1 | contig 52285 bp, 44 predicted proteins | sample MGYA00580667_ERZ773004 | MGnify/ENA primary metagenome ERZ773004 (study PRJEB29015, sample SAMEA2737963) | human oral metagenome | biome: human oral; feature: human-associated habitat; material: dental | place: China | collected 2123 ... | reverse complement strand
GGGCGCCTCCGGCGCGTCCCGCTGCGCGGCCCTGCGCTGCTCCGCGGCATCGCCCGGGGTCCGCACGGGTCTCGCGGGTGCTCCACGCCTGCCGCCCAGGGGCCGTTTCCGCGGCGGGACCCGTCGGTCAGCCGGTGATGGCCCTCTTCACCGCCGCGGCGACGGCCCGTCCCTCGGCGCGGCCGGCGGCGCGGGCGTTGACGGCCCTGACGATGGCGCTCATGCTCCTCATGGTCGGGGCCTCGTCACCGCAGACGGCGCGGATCTCCTCGGCGACCATGGCCGTCACCTCGTCCTCGGACAGCCGGGCGGGAAGATAGCGCGACAGGAGGGCGGCCTCGGCCGACTCCTTCTCGGCCAGTTCGGCGCGACCGGCGTCGGCATAGGTGCGGGCCGAGTCCTCGCGCGTGCGCACCTCGCGAGTGAGGATGCGCAGCTCCTCCTCGTCGCTCAGCTCGTGGGCGGGCCCGGAGACCTCCGCGTTCATGATGGCGGCGATCGCCATGCGGATCGTCGACCTGGCCTGCTCGTCCCTGGCCTTCATGGCCACCACGAGATCGGACTTGAGCTGGTTCTTCAACGCACCCACGGGAACTCCCTGTCGACTGTCGCGTCCCGGACCCGCTCCACGGGCCCGGCGGCCCATCCATCCTCCCACCATTCGCGCGGACCGCCCGTCCATGCCCGCCGGGCTCCGGCGGGCGGTGCCGTAGACTTGCTCGACGTGGCCCTGGATGAATTGAACGAACGGATCTCCCAGCTCGACAAGTCGCTCGCGTCGATCGAGTCGGTCGTCGACGTGCCGGCCAGGAAGGAGCAGATCGCCGAGCTCGAGGTCGAGTCCGCGGCCCCCGATCTGTGGAACGACCAGGAGCACGCCCAGCAGGTGACGAGCAGGCTCTCGCGCCTCCAGTCCGACGTCGAGCGCGTCGAGGGGCTGCGCGGACGTCTCGATGACGTGCAGGTGCTCGTCGAACTGGCCGCCGAGGAGGGCGACGAGGCCACTGCGGACGAGGCGGACAAGGAGATCGGCTCCCTCGCCGAGGAGATCGAGTCCCTCGAGGTGCGCACCCTGCTGTCCGGCGAGTACGACGAGCGCGACGCCCTCGTGACGATCCGCTCCGAGGCCGGGGGCGTCGACGCGGCGGACTTCGCCGCCATGCTGCTGCGCATGTACGAGCGCTGGTGCGAGCGCCACGAGTACGCCTACGAGGTCTACGACATCAGCTACGCGGAGGAGGCCGGCATCAAGTCGGCGACCTTCACGGTCAAGTGCCCCTACGCCTACGGCACCCTCTCGGTGGAGCAGGGCACCCATCGACTCGTGCGCATCAGCCCCTTCGACAACCAGGGTCGGCGCCAGACGAGCTTCGCCGGCGTCGAGGTGCTGCCGGTCGTCGAGGAGACCGACCACATCGACATCCCCGAGCAGGACATCCGCGTCGACGTCTTCCACGCCTCGGGCCCCGGCGGCCAGGGCGTCAACACGACCGACTCCGCCGTGCGCGTCACCCACCTGCCCACCGGCATCGTCGTGAGCTGCCAGAACGAGCGCTCCCAGATCCAGAACAAGGCGGCCTGCCTGCGGGTCCTCCAGGCGAAGCTGCTGGAGAGGGCCCGCGCGGAGCGCGAGGCCGAGATGAACGCCCTCAAGTCCGATGGCAACTCATGGGGCTCCCAGATGCGCTCGTACGTCCTGCACCCCTACCAGATGGTCAAGGACCTGCGCACCAACCACGAGTCGGGCAACCCCGACGCCGTCTTCGACGGCGACATCGACGCCTTCATCGACTCGGGCATCCGCTGGCGCCGCAGGGTCGAGCAGGAGAGCTGAGAGGCCCCGTCCGCGCGACACGCCGGGCGCGTCGAGCCGGGCGCCGGAACGGCTTCTCCTAGACTCGTGGGGAACCGTCGAGGGCTTCTGCGGCCGCGGCGGACCCGCCTCAGTCCAGCCGTCAGGAAGCAGCCGTGATCACATTCGAGAACGTCACGAAGGTCTACCAGAACCAGACGGCCCCCGCGCTGTCGCACATCGACGTGAGCGTCGACAGGGGGGAGTTCGCCTTCCTCGTCGGCGCCTCCGGCTCGGGCAAGTCGACCTTCCTGCGCCTCATCGTGCGCGAGATCCGCGCCACCTCCGGACGCGTCCTCGTCGACGGCCGGGACGTCGGTCGGCTCGGCCAGTTCCGCGTGCCGAAGCTGCGCCGCAAGGTCGGCATGGTCTTCCAGGACTTCCGGCTGCTGCCCGGCAAGACGGTCTACGAGAACGTCGCCTTCGGCCTCCAGGTGATCGGCCGCCCCAGCGCCGAGATCCGCCAGCGCGTACCCGCCACCCTCGACCTGGTGGGCCTGTCGACCAAGGGCGACCGACTCCCCGAGGAGCTCTCCGGCGGTGAGCAGCAGCGCGTGGCCATCGCCCGGGCCGTCGCCAACGACCCGCTCGTGCTCATCGCCGACGAGCCCACCGGCAACCTCGATCCCGCCACCAGCGTCGGCATCATGAAGCTGCTCGACCGCATCAACCGCCGCGGCACCACGGTGCTCATGGCGACCCATGACGCGATGATCGTCGACCAGATGCGCCGCCGCGTCATCGAACTCGACGCCGGCGAGGTCGTCCGCGACCAGTCCACCGGCGCCTACGGCACCGCATGAGCCCGCGGGCCCCCGGTCGTCCGCGCGGTCAGGACCGTCCGCCCGAGCCCCCGCACACACAGACCTCGTACACACAGACAAGGAGTCCATCGATGCGTCACACCCTGCGTGAGACCTGGTCGGGCCTGCGTCGGAACATGTCGATGACCTTCTCGGTCATCGTCACGATGTGGGTCTCGCTGGCACTGTTCGGCGCGAGCCTCATGACCATCGCCGAGGTCGACGAGCTCAAGGGCGAGTGGTACGACCGGATCGAGATCTCGGTCTTCCTGTGCAACCAGGACTCCGCGGCGAGCGGGGTCGGGGGCAACTGCGTCGAGGGCGGGGGCGTCGCCGACGACCAGCGCGAGGCCATCCGCACCGCGCTCGAGTCCGACCCGAACGTCGAGACGATCTACTACCAGACCAAGCAGGAGGCCTACGACGAGTTCCAGACCACCTACGGCGACAACCCGGTCAAGGACACCCTCACCGTCGAGCAGATGCAGGAGTCCTTCCGCGTCAAGCTCAAGGACCCGCAGAACTATCGGGGCCTCGTCTCCGAGCTCTCGGCGCTGGACGGGGTGCAGAACGTCCAGGACCTGCACCCGATCCTCGACCCCTTCTTCCGCGTCATCAACGCCCTCAAATGGGGCACGATGGGCATCGCCTGCGTGCTCCTGCTGGCCGGCACCCTGCAGATCGCCAACTCGATCCGCATGTCGACATTCACCCGGCGCCGTGAGATCGCCATCATGCGCCTGGCCGGGGCCTCCACCACCTACGTTCTGCTGCCCTTCCTGCTCGAGGCCCTGTTCGCCGGCGTGATCGGCTCACTGCTCGCCTGCGGCGTCATGGCGGGCCTGCAGTACTTCGTCGTCGACCGGCTCTCGCAGGCGGTCACGATCTCGCTCGGGATGATCGGATGGGCCCAGACCGGCCGGGCGATGCTCGCCGTGCTGGCCGTCGGCGTGGCCCTGTCCGTCCTGCCGACCCTCGTCGTCACCCGTCGCCATCTGCGCGTCTGAGCCCCTCGCGCCCGCCCGCGCTCCTGCGGTTGCCGGTAGGGTGGTGCCGCAGACGGGCCGGGCAGGGGCCGGTGGTGCTATGCTCACCTGTTCGGGCGGCACCGGGCCCCGCCCGTTCGGACAGCGACACGGGTCTCGCCCCGATCGGGCGGACGGACATCGATGGAGGGAGCGGGCATGCCGCGCGAGAAGGGCGAGAGGATGATCGCCCGCAACAGGAGGGCGACGCACGACTACTCGATCGGCGAGCGCCTCGAGGCGGGCATCGTCCTCACCGGCACGGAGGTCAAGTCGCTGCGCGACGGGCGCGCCTCGCTGGCCGATGCCTTCGCCACCATCGACGACGGCGAGGTCTGGCTGCACCAGGCCAACATCCCCGAATACTCCATGGGCAGCTGGCGGCGCAGCCACACGGCCCTGCGCAAGCGCAAGCTCCTGCTGCACCGCCAGGAGATCGCACGTCTGGAACGCCAGCTGGCCTCCTCGGGCCGCACGCTCGTGCCATTGGCCATGTACTTCAAGGACGGCCGCGCCAAGGTCGAGCTCGCCGTCGGCACGGGCCGACGCGAGTGGGACAAGCGCCAGGCGATCCGCGAGCGCGACATGAACCGCGAGGCCCAGCGAGAGCTGGCCGACCGCACGAGGAGGGGCCGCCGCTGAGCGCCCGCACGACGAGGAGCACCCCCACTGGCCCCGGACACGCCTCGGGTGATCTCGTCCGTACCCCGAACGCCCCGACGACGGAAGGAACGATGTGAGCAGTTCGAATCATCCCCATGCCGACCGGTCTCGCCGCCGCGACGGCGCCCCGCATGGTTGGTCTGGTCGGGTGGGTGCGGTGTTGGCGGTGGTGGTGCTCGTGGTTGCGGGGGCGCTGGTGCCGGGTACGGCGCAGGCGCAGACGAACGACAGCGTCGATTCGTGGGACACGACGTTCACCGTCGGCACGGATGGCCTGCTCCGCGTGTCGGAGACGATCGTGTGGCGCTTCGGGTCGAACTCGGGGCGGCATGGGATCAAGCGGACGCTGCCGACGCGGGAACCGTTCGGTGACGAGGCCGACAAGAAGGACGCCGTCTACGACATCACGGATGTGTCGGTGACGAGCCCGGACGCGTCGGCGGCGTTCACGACGAGCACTGATTGTGAGCAGGGCGGTCCCAGGGACTGCTCCGAGACGCTCAAGATCGGTGATGCGAACACGAGGATCACCTCGGCCACGGCGACGTACACGATCGGTTACACGGTGTCGGGGGCGTTGCGCAGCTCGGGGGACTACGACGAGCTCTACTGGGATGTCGTCGGCAGTGAGGCGCCCACGATCGACCGGCTCTCGGTGAGTGTCGAGGTGCCGGGCGGTGTGCAGGAGACGCGGTGCTACTCGGGTGCGGCGGGGACGAGCACGGAGTGCACGAGTCAGGCCGTCGTGGACGGCAGGGGGGTCTTCACGCAGGAGCCGAGGACGGCTGGGACGGTGACGACGATCGGGGCGAAGATCGCTCCGGGGCTTGTCTCCGACAACCAGCCCCACCTGGAGAAGGCGCGGATGTCGGAGACCGCCAAGGCGTCGCTCGCCTTTCTGGGCGTGGGCGGCTCCTGCACGATCGCGGCGATCGTCGGACTCCTCCTGTTCTGGCGAAACAGCCGGGATGAGCGTTTCGCCGATGTGCCGCCCGGTATGGTGCCGGCCGGCACCGATGATGCTCCGGTGCGTCCTGACAAGAAGTCCGATCATGAGACGATCCCGGTGCGGGTGGTTCCGCCCGATGTGCCGGTGGCGGTCGGTGGTCTGCTCATCGACGGGCGGATCGGGGCGCGGGAGACCTCGGCTGTGCTCGTGGATCTTGCTGTGCGTGGCGCCATCCAGTTGCGTGCCGAGGATGATGGGGAGAGGGTATATGCGCGGCTCGTGGACGCCTCCCGGGTCGACCAGCCGTTCGAGGAGGAGTTCCTGCGCACGATCTTCTCGAACGAGAAGGCCGAGCCCGGCGCCGAGGTCGCCCTGCACAAGCCGGGCGCGTTGTTGAAGGCCGGCGAGCAACTCAGCTCCGACGTCACCTACTCGGCCACGAAAAGCCGCCTCATGAAAAGCGCTGGAAAGGTCGGCGAGAGAGGCTCGGCCATGCTCTCGACGGTCCTCTGGTGGATGATCGGCCTTCCGATCCTCTTGGGCATGTTCTCCCTCGTGGGCTCCGGGGGCATGCAGTTCACGCCGACGAAGTCCGCCGCAGCGGCGTCAGTTGACCCCAGCGCAGCGGCGATCCTCGGCTTCGTCATACCGGCGGTCGTCTTCGGCATCGGTTGCTGGCAGATCCACTCCCGGGGTCAGCGCACCGCGCTCGGCAGGGCGTTCACCGACCAGGTCGACGGCTTCCATGAGTATCTGGCGACGGCGGAGGCTGACCAGATCCAGTTCGAGGAGGGTCGGGACATCTTCAGCGAGTATCTTCCGTGGGCGATCGCCCTCAACCTGACCAACCGTTGGGCGCAGATCTGTCGGCGACTCGCCGAAGAGGGGCGCCTGCCCGCCACGCCGCCGGCCTGGTACTACGGCGACCCCGCCTCCTTCAGCTACGGCTACTTCGCCGGGAACATGGTGCGGTCCATGAGCGCCGGTTCCAGCCCCGCCCCCTCGAGCGGCGGCTCCGGCAGTGGTTTCGGCTCCAGCGGCGGCTCGTCGTTCAGCGGCGGCGGGGGCTTCTCCGGAGGCGGCGGCGGTGGCGGCGGCGCCAGCAGCTGGTGATGACCACCGCGGAGGCCCGTGCGACGCGGTCCGGTCCGCACGCATGATCCGATCCTGTCGGCGGTGTCACGAACACGGCGGGCGGGCCATCAGCCCTCCGAAGAGCGGTGCACAATGAGTGGGCCGCGCCCCGCCCGGGGATCCCCCGGACGGGGCGCGCGGACCAGGACCCGCACCGAGGACACCCGCATGAACGACCAGACATCCGGCGGCGTCGGCCGCATCGAGACCCGGGGTATCGAACCGGTGCCCGACAGCGAGCGCCGCGGCGGCCCCGGGAGCCTGTTCTGGATGTGGTTCGGCGCCAACATGGGCGTGCTCGGCATCACGATGGGCGCAGCCCTCGTCACCCTCTACGGCCTCGACCTCGCGCAGGCGCTGCTCGTGACGATCGCCGGCTCGTGCGGCTCCTTCGCCCTGGTCGGCTGGCTGTCGACCACCGGCAGGCGCAGCGGCGCCCCCGGCCTCACGGCCTCGCGCGCCGTCTTCGGGGTGCGGGGCAACTGGGGGCCGACGATCGTCAGCTGGATCAGCTTCGTCGGCTGGGAGACGACGATGTGCACCACGGCGGGCTTCGCCCTGCTGGCCGTGCTCGGGATCCTCGGCGTTCCCGTCACGACGCCCGTCATCGTCGGGTGCATCCTTCTCGTCGTCACCATTGCGGCGGTCATCGGCCTGCTCGGCCATGCGACGATCATGTGGATCCAGAAGTGGCTCACATGGATCTTCGGCGCCCTCACGCTGGCCGTCGTCGTCCTGCTGGCGGTGACCGTCGACTGGCCGGCCGTCGGCGCCCTGCCCGTCGGCGGCCCCTCGTCCGTGCTCGGCGCCTTGGGCTACATCGCGGCCGGCACCGGCCTGAGCTGGGTCGCCGCCGGCGCCGACTACGCCCGCTATCTGCCCCGCACCGTCTCGTCCGCAGGCCTGATCGCCGCCGTCGTCGGCGGCGCCGGCATCCCGCTCGTCGTCCTCATCACGACCGGCTCGCTCATGGCCGGCTCCGACCCCGGGCTGGCCTCCGCGTCCGACCCCGTCGCCGCCATCGGGGCCAGCCTGCCCGCCTGGATGCTCGTCCCGTATCTGCTCGCCGCTGCCGCCGGCCTCATCGCGGCCGCCGATCTGTCGCTGTACTCCTCGGGGCTCAACCTGCTGACCGGAGGCATCCGGATCACCCGTATGGCCGCCGTGTGCATCGACGGCGTCCTCGTGCTCGCCGGCGGGCTCTACATCACCGTCGTCGCCGAGGACTTCTACGGCCCCTTCACCACCTTCCTCACGCTCCTCGCCGTGGGACTCACCGCCTGGGCCGGCGTCTGCGCCGTCGACCTGGCCACCCGACGGGTCTACGACACGGCGGGCCTCACCGACACCGCCAGGGGCAGCACCTACTGGTACACGGGCGGCGTGAACTGGGCGGCCCTCGGCCCCTGGCTCATCGCCATCGCCGCCGGGCTGTGCTTCACCACGGCCGCCGTCGGCGACGACGTGTGGTTCGCCGGCCCGCTCGCAGGCACCTGGCTGGGTGAGAACTCGATGGGCTGGCTCGTCGCCGGTCTGACGGGCGCGGCGCTCCACGCGGTCGGCCGTCGCCTCGTCGGGCGACCCGTCGAGACGGAGCGACTGTGAGCGGGGCGCGCGCCGGTCGGGTCGTCTCGCTCGAGTCGATCATCGTCGACCTCGGCATCGACGTGCCGAACCTGCCCCCAGCCGGCGGCGACGTCATCGCCTCGGGCTCACGGGCCCGGGTGGGCGGCGGCTTCAACCTGGCCGCCGCGGCGGCCCGGCAGGGGACGCCCACCGTCCACGCCGGACGCATCGGATCGGGCCCCCACGGACGACTCATCGCCGACGCCCTGGCGGGGGAGGGCGTCACGGTCGCCGGGCCCGTCGACACGTGCGAGGACTCGGGCTTCTGCATCGCCTTCCGCGCGCCGGGGGTCGAACCCACCTATGTGACGGTGCCCGGGGCGGAGAGCATGCTGAGGCCGGCGGACCTCGCCGGGATCCGCCCCGGCGCCGGCGACGTGCTCTGCGTCTCCGGCTACGACCTCATGTACGAGATCAGCGGCTCGACGATCACGGGCTGGCTGGAGGAGTGCGGCGCCGCTCCGCTGGTCGTCCTCGACCCCGGCCCGCTCGTGCTCGACATCCCCGTGGCGGCGCTGAGGGCCCTCACCGGTGTGCTCGACGTCCTGACGCTCAGCGCCCGTGAGGCCGTGCTCGTCGCCGGGGCCGGGCCGCCGAACGAGCAGCTGCACCGGACGGTGCGCCGGCGCCTCGGGCTGCGGGACGGGACGGTGCTCGTCGTCCGCGCCGGGGCGGCCGGTTGCACCTCGACCCGCGGCGGCTCGGAGGAGCCCGTCACGACCCCGGGGCGCGCTGTCGAGGCCGTCGACGTGACCGGCGCCGGCGACACCCACACCGGAGTGCTCGCCGCACGGCTCGCCGAGGGCGCCGCCCTCGGCGATGCCCTGGCGGCGGCCAACGCGGCAGCGGCGCTCTCCGTCACCCGCCGGGGCCCTGCCACGGCGCCACGCCGCGACGAGACGGAGCAGTGGGGTCTCACCTGATGAACATCAGGGGGAACCCCCACTCATCCCTTGTTTAAAATTCATCTGGTGGCGCCGATGGGGGTTCTCGCGGCGGCGGTCGGGGCGCCACGGCCGCTCCGTCCTCATCCTGAGGGAAAGCGGCGTCACCATGAGTCTTCTCCACGAGCATCCGCTCGCCGTGGCCATCGGCACCGGCATCACGGCCCTGTTCATCGGCGTGCTGGGCGGGGTGAGCAGCGCGGAGCCCGCGTCGTCGGCCCCGTGCTCCCCGGCGGTGACGAGGACGGCCACCGCCACGACGACGGTGACGCCGAGTACGAGCCCCACTCCCGCGCCGACCGTCACGGTGACCGAGCAGGTGACGGCCACGGTGACCGCCCCGGTCCAGTACGCCGGCGCCGGCTCCGGCACAGACCAGGGTGCGGGCGGCGGGACCGCAGACACCGGAACCGGCGGGGGCGGCACCGGTGGAGGCTCGGACGCCGACGGCGGGTACGCCTACTACAAGAACTGCAGCGCGGCCCGCGCGGCGGGGGCGGCTCCGCTGTACCGCGGGGAGCCCGGCTACCGCTCAGAGCTCGACCGGGACGGCGATGGCGTCGCCTGCGAGTGAGCTTCGGTTCGGTGGCCTCGGCGCGTACACTTGCAGTGCAGCCGTTCCGCGTGGTCCGCCACCGGGTCGGTGACAACTCAACAGGGGGTGATCGGTTTCGACTGGAGTGGTAGCTCCAGGAGAAGCGGGCCGAGAATCCAGAGTCGTCTCGTTAATGTCCTCTGGGAACCAACAAGTGCCGATACCAATCGCACTGACTTCGCTCTCGCTGCCTGATCAGTGACCGAAGGGTCAGCCCGGACGTAGCCTTCCGTCCGGTTCCTGGCCTCATTCAGAAGGCTTGCTCAGTGGTCCGTGTCCGGGGGATCGCTGGGGACTCCTCCCGGACTGGGCCTGGCCGCAACTCGTCGACGTGAGTGCGGGGGCCGAGCAGACCGTCAAGTCGACTGCGCCCGGAGAAGACCTGGTCCGCCTCGTCAGGACGCGGGTTCGATTCCCGCCACCTCCACCAGAGTAGGAAGCGTTGAACTCTATTTCGTGAGAAATGAGTTGGCGCTTGTATATAGGTTCGTGGACGATTACTGACCACGAGCGACGCCATACGAAGCCCGTAGGGCGGCTTTAAGGCCTTGGATGGATATTTCCCCGTCCAAGGCTTTTTTTGCGTCTTAAAACGGCTCCTGAGGGCGATTTTGCCCGCCCGCGCCTGCAGGCCATCGACAGTTACCGCGAACGGCGCTCCGCCTATGGGCGGAGGCGGCTATCGCCGCCCCGCTGCGAATGCACCGCCTACGGCGGAAGAGATTCAAAGGCTCGGGCGCTCCGCGCCCGAGGGATGGGCGACGTGTGAAAAGCGTGCGGGCATGAGGAGGGTTCCTCCATTCGAACCCGTCCTCATACGTCGTCTGTAATAGTCTGGCGGCCGCAAGGCCGCCCTAGCCTGCATTGAGGGCGCGAAGCGCCCGAAATGCGCACTTGCGAGGGCATGAAAACGGGGTGCGAAAAGTGTAAAGCCTCGTTTACAAGGGATTTAGCTGACCACTTGACCGGAACGAACATTTAATGTGGTCAACTTGTGGTCAGCCGTTTTGGCTCATATATAAGCAGAAAATCGTCTTCTGACCACAAGACCGACCCATAAGCCACTTTTTTATAAAAATCGAGAATGGGTTAGAAACGCGTATATAAAAATAAAAAAAGTCGGTTGTTGCTCGGTCTTGTGGTCAGGTGGTCAAAATCGAAAATTCATCCTTATAAATGAGGGTTTTAGATAAGACAAGCCTGACCACATACCTATTTTTGCTCGGTCAGCCTTGTGGTCAGCCCCATGTGGTCGTGGCGGTTTTCCATTGTGCGGGGCCGCAAAATTTTTTTTGCCGCTTTCCGCTCATATACGAGTAGAACAGCCTTCTGACCTGCGGTGATGCGAATGTTTTCCTTGCGTTGCGGTTGTATTTGGCGTATTATAGAAACATAGAGAACAAGGCTCAGCACCCGTCCCGCCTCTGATGCGGGGTTACTGCCGGGAATAAGGGCCGAGCGCGAGGCGATACAGGCCAAGCGTCACAGGTGAAACAACGACTGACGAAGCCCCCTGTGGAAACCGAGATAGGCAAGGCATTTTCATGCCCATGTCCGTCTCTGGTTTCCACAGGGGGCCTTTTTGTTGTTCGCCGGACCTGAATCAAGGAGGTATCAGACATGGAAGACATGCAGGTTGAGAATAAGGGTTTTCTTACTACGCGCGAGGTTGCGGAGAGGCTGGGCCTCAGCCCGACCACGCTCCGCATATGGAGGACGAACGGCGAGGGTCCGAGATTCTACAGGTTCCACCGCTCCATCTTCTACAAGAGGGAAGACGTAGACGCATGGATTGGCGAGAACTATCAGCTCGTCGAGCCGAGGAACTGAAGGAGGTACGATTTATGACGACAAACAAAAAGGGCAGCTCCCTCGCCGCCACAGCAACGGGAACCGCCTCATCTACATATAGAAATAGTATCACGTTTCGGCCGATATTTCAAGCGCCTAGTGGCATGGCGCAGAGATTGAAGGAAGGCCCTGATTATGACGTGAACAACCAGGGCGATGCATACAATCCCGACTACATGTACGGCGGGGAGAGCTATACGAAGGCCCTTTATGCGGCGGTGACCTACGTGTGTAGGACGGCACGACCATTTGACAGTCTGGACATGCTCTCCGAGAGGGTCATGATTGTGACGGACAATCTGGTTTACTGGGTGAACTCCCCTATCGAAGGCCATGGCAAGAACCATCTGCCGCCTCGTGGGCGCGGTCTGAAGTGGGCGCGGCCGAAGGCCATAGACCCCGTGCAGGCCGCCGAGCTGGTCTTCATGCGAGAGGCCGTCCGCATGGTGTGCGTGAGGGAGACCATCGGCAAGGAGACCTCCGAGGGCGTCTTCGCGGTCTACGACTGGGACGAGGGCGTCTACCGCGAGATTGGCGACGGCCAGATTGACAGGTGGTGCCACGAGCTGGCGGGTTCCGTCAACGGCAGCTGGAAGAAGAACTTCGTCCAGAAGCTCCACGACATGGCGTCGCGCCGCGAGAACCGCGTGTGCGAGTGCGACGACCCTGCCCTCGTCTTCATGGCGAACGGCATCTGGGACTACGAGGAGCGCGTGATGCGCGCCTTCTCTCCCGACGTCGTGTCGCTGAGGAAGAGCGCCACGGCGCTCCCCAGCAGCGAGCCGCCCGTGCCCACGCACACGATGCCCGACGGCACTGTCATCGACCTGTGGGGGCTGTTCGACTCTTACACGCCCTACGATGGCGGGCGCGACCTTCTGGTCAAGCTCGCAGGGGCGTGCCTGCGCAGCTACCACAACTGGCGCGTAATGGTGACCCTGTACAACAAGACGGGCCACAACGGCAAGAGTTCGGTGCTCGACTTCCTGAAGGCCCTCGTCGGCTTCGACGGGTGCATGACATCGAGCCTCGCGCTGCTCGCGGGTGGCGGGGACGGCGGCCGTTTCGGGGTATCCAACATCGTGGGCGTCTCGCTCATCACGTGCGAGGACTCCGACTCCGGTGCGTACCTGAAGGACAACTCCCGCCTGAAGAACATCATCTCGCATGATGCCATAGGGGTCGAGCGCAAGAACAAGAGCACGTTCGACTACACGCCGCATGCGTTGATTGTCTGTGCGGCCAACGACATCCCCAAGACGAGGGACAAGGGCGACGCGTGGCTGGACAGGAACATCTACGTCCCGTTCACGGGCCAGTTCACAGGCAGGGCGGACGACAAGACCATCCGCTCCGAATGGCTGGTGTCCCGCGAGGTGTGCGAGTACATGGCCTATCAGTCGCTGGTGAAGTGGCCGAAGTACTACGAGCTGCCAGAGCCGGAGGAGGCTGCGAAGCTCAAGCGCGAGTGGGTTCTGGGCAACGATACAGTGGCCGAGTTCTGGGATGACTTCAAGGACTCTGTTCACGCTGACTTTCTGCCCAACGACTACTTGTCAGAGCGCTATGGCGAATGGCTGCGCACTGAGCATCCGGGCATGCTGTCACCAATGAACAACAAAGCCCTCGTCAAGCGTATCAGCGAGATTGCATGCACCGACGGCGAATGGATGCAGGTCATGGGCGCGGATGGGAAGCCGCTCAAGACGAACTGCGAGAAGTGGTGCCCGAACCTTTATGTGAATCCCGTCTGCAACCGTCCGAGAAGACGACGCGGGATTTACCGCACGGTCGTCTTCGAGTACTGCAACGCCCACGGCACGACGCCCGCAGACCTCGGGAACTACTACGAGGCGGTGAGGGTGCAGCTTGGCGTTGCGGATCGCGACGATAACGAGACAGACTAGGAGGCAAACGATTATGAGAGATTTCGACGCGGAGCTTGAGGCTTTGAGGGAGAAGATGAACGCGGTTCGCCGCGACAAGCAGACCGCCGAGAGGCGGGCCAACGAGAAGCTTGGGAAGGCGCTCCGGGACATGTTCCCGGACGTGCCGGACGACGCTTCTAAGCTGAGGGAGTACCTCGAAGACTGGAAGGGTGCGCAGAGCGCTTACCCTGACGTTTCGGGTGCGACCGACCATGCCGAGAACGCAAGCCATGAGCCACAGGGTGGGCATGACTTTTCGAGGCAGGCAGGGAGTCCAGAGGGGCGGCAGCCCCTCTCGGTCCAGGAGACTTATCGGAGATAAGTCGGATGGAGGCGTTACTCTAACTTATTGAGACGATAAGCAGAGTAACGGGTACCGTTGCATAAAGAGAGCGGCCAGCCGACAGGAAATGCCGCTCGAAGATACGGAGGCGCCTTAGCCTGAATCATCCTCCGAGAAACCCATGTGACAAGGAGGATGAAGATTATGGGATTCAATGTTGGCATGCCCGTGCTGAAGCTCAAGAGAGGAGCTGCGGCCAAGGGCAACTCGAACAGGCGCGGGAACCTGCGCAAGATACTTTGCGAGGCGGGCACCGAGAGGTACTCAAGGACGAAGACGCTCGACCGCAGGCTGAGCGACACGAACGCCCACCTCGGGCCTCACTCCTCGGGGGCGGAGGCATACGAAGCCATACTCGAAGAGGTGAGGGGCTACGAGGACGAGATGCGGAAGACGTCCTACAACGGGCGGGGCCTTCGCTCGGACGCGGTGCTCGCCTTCTCCATCATCGTCAAGCCCGAGAAGGAGTGGATAGACGCCCAGACCCTGGAGGACCGGGAGAGGTTCTTCAAGGACTCGTACGAGACGCTCTGCGAGATTGGCATCCTGAGGGACGGCGACGTCCGCATGAGGGAGCGCCACCGCGACGAGGGCGCGGAGCACGAGCACATCATCGCCATGTCGTACAACGGCAAGGGCGAGCTGAAGGGCAAGGACGTCGTCAACCTGAAGATGTACAAGAAGCTCAACCGAGACTACCCGAAGCACATGCGCGAGAAGGGCTGGGATGTCAACGAGCTGAAGGCCTACGACGAGGAGGCGGTCAAGAACATGACCGACGACGAGAAGAGAGCGTACAAGGAGGAGCACATCGCCAGAAAGGCGGCAAGGAAGAACCTGCCTCCCAACGAGTACATGGCGATGAAGGACGCCGAGAAAGCCAACGAGCTGAGGCACGCGCTTGAAGGCGAGAACGAAAGGCTGCACGAGCAGGTGGAGGACAATTACGACCACCTCGAAGGGCTGCAGGCCTACATGGAGGACGAGAAGGAGCGGCTGAACGACGAGGTCAACGAGATGATAGGCGACCTTGAGGACGTGCAGCAGCAGGTGGTGGAAGCCAAGGACGAGCTTGCCGACCTTGCGCCTGAGCGAAAGAGGGCCAGGCGAGAAATCGAGGAGGCCAAGAGGCAGACAGACGACCTTGCAAAACAGAAGGCCGAGATAGCCCGCCAGAGGGCCGAGAACGACCGCAGGGCGCGTCTGGTTGCCGAGAGGGCACGGGAGGTCGAGCGGCTTGTAAAAGACGCTGAGGAGGTCAATTCTGAGCCGTCAGGCTTCGCCTCGTTTATCATCCCCAAGGTCAAGGAGAGGTATCCTAACTTCTATGCAAGCTGTGAGAGGGCATGGCAGGGGCTTCAGAGGAAAAGGGAAGACGTCAGGAACCGCGCTCGCGACATCTCGCTGCGGTTCGGCGACCTGCTGGACGCTGACGAGCACAAGCACGACGACGAGAGCCAGTATTACTAAGACTTACATAAGAATTATTGCACTTAGGACCGTTCCGTGGCATAATAGACTCATATATGAGTGATTTATGTCTGGCGGTTCCTATGGAAGACGGTAACAAGAAGGAGAAGCGTGTGTCCGTGTCGATATCGCTCACGGACAGCGAGCGCGAGGAGTTGAGGGGCTGTGCCGAGAGGTATGGCCTCTCTTTGTCTGCATTCCTGCGCTTGGCAGCGAAGGAGTATGTAGATAATCGTAAAGCGAATCAGGAAGGAAAATGACAAATGGCGACAATCTATACCACGAACGAGTGGAAAGGCTATGGCAAGCAGAATTATTACTGGAATGAGTACAGGCTCGAAGGAAACACGGTTACAAAATATAAGTGTCATCGGCAGAAGTTTTTTGATGGGCACGAGAATAATTGGGACCGTGAGGAGAAGGAAGTTGAGTCTTGGTCTGTAGACGACCCGAACATGCCTGAATGGCTGCATCAGTATATCAACGACTAAGGGAGTATTTAAGGAGGACTGTTTTATGAGTAGATACGCAATGTGCCCTGAATGTGGTCATAGAATGAGGCGGGTGCTTGATTCTTGGGGTAACTGGGATGGAGAGACATATCAATGTGATTACTGTTCTTCGGAGTATGAAGATGAAGAGGAAGATGGCGAAAGCTTAAGCGTATACGACGCTGCATTGATTTGGGCTTCAAACGGCAAAGATGAAGATTACACGTTCGGGTATTCGGAAGATGAGTTAGAGGATGCGCTATAAGCGATAGTAACTGAGCAATGAACAAGCAATTCAAGCAGAACAACAACAACCTCGCCATAGCCTACTACCGCTTCTCGTCGCACAGCCAGAACGAGGCCTCCATCGACCAGCAGAGGGAGCATGCGCAGGCGTTCGCCGAAGCGCACGGATACCGCATAGTCAAGGAGTACGAGGACGCCGCCATGTCGGGCACGACGAGCGACCGCCCTCAGTACCAGCTTATGCTCTCCGAGGTGGGCACGATAAGGCCAGCCGTTCTCATCCTGTGGAAGACTGACAGGCTGGGGCGCGACCGCATCGAGCTGGCCGACGCCAAGAGACGCATACGCGACGCGGGGTGCCGCGTCTGCCTCATCGCGGAGCCTACGCCCGACGACTCGCCGGAGTCGGTCCTCATGGAGACGATGATGGAGGGATTGGCCGAGTTCTACTCAAGGCAGCTGTCGCAGAACATCAGGCGTGGCATGTCCTACAACGCGGAGCACGCCCTCTACAACGGCCACAAGGTGTGGGGCTACGGCGTGGACGAGGATAAGCGCTACGTCGTGGACGATGCCGTCGCCCCGTTCGTGGTGGACATGTTCACGCGCTATGCCGACGGTGAGGCGATGCAGTCTATCTGCGACGACTTCAACACGAGGGGCCTCAGGACGACGCGCGGGGCGCTCTTCGGCGTCAAGACCATGAACAAGCTTCTCAAGAACAGGGCATACATAGGCGAGTACCGCCACGGCGGCGTCACCGTCGAGGGCGGCATGCCACAAATTGTAGGCGAGGAGCTGTTCGGCAGGGCGCAGGCAAGGCTCGCCGAGAACAAGCGCAACGGTTCAAGGCGCAGGACGAGTGCGCAGGCAGAGGACGCCCCTCGCTACTGGCTTACGGGCAAGCTCTTCTGCGGCGAGTGCGGAGGCTCCATGCAGGGCGTTTCGGGCACGAGCAAGACCGGGGCGAAGCACTATTACTACTATTGCAAGGAGCAGAGGGCCAAGAGGTGCTCGAAGAGGCCCGTCCGCAAGGAGTGGGTCGAGGGCGTGGTAACCGATATCCTCAAGGGGTTCCTAGACGATAGCGAGAACCTCGCGTCAATCGCCGTGGACGCGGCCAAATACTACGAGGAGCACTACAAGGGCACGGACTACCTCGCGGGCCTTGAGCAGCAGCGCAGGGACGTCGAGAAGGGCCTCGCCAACTTCGTGAGGGCGATAGAGGCGGGCGTATTCAACGAGGCGACGCAGAAGCGCATAGCCGAGCTTCAGGCACGCAAGGAAGCACTGGACGACGCCATAGCGGCCGAGACGGTCAGGCAATCGCTCTTCGAGGACGAGTACTCGATAAGGGCCTACTACGACAGGTTCCTCCACGCGGATTTCGACAATGCGGAAGTGAGGGACTCCGTCATGGAGTACTTCGTCGATAAAATCTACCTGCACGAGGACAGGCTCGTGGTGGCCTCGTGGTACTCCGAGGACAACCGGGAGGTTCCCATGGAGGTGCTGGACGGGGAGACGGAAGACCCTTTTGCTGAGGGGGAAGCCGTCAGGTTCGATTGCTTCCCCTCTGGCTCCACGAAGAGCCTGCTGGCGTTGATGCATTGACGCGCCAGCAGGTCTTTTGTCGTTTGTATGGCCGTCATGAAACAAAATCGTTTCTGGTTTCGCGGAGTGGGAGGTGCTCGAAGTCGTAGTCGAATGTTCGGCTGGCGATGTATGAGGCGAACGCGCCGAAGGTTTCTTCGGGGGTCTCGTGCTGAATGTTCGCGATGTTGTTCTTGGCCGCGTTCCAGACGTGCTCGACCGGGTTGTGGTCGGGCGCGTACGGCGGCAGATGGATCGGCGTGATGCGCTCCAGCAGCCGGCCGGGCTCGTAGAGGGCGGTCAACGCTTTCGCGTGGTGGAATCGTGCGTTGTCCAGGACGACTGCGATCTTCTCTGTCTCGGTTTCGCGTTGGAGCCGTTCCAGCGCGAGGATCGTCTGCTCGGTGTTCTGATTCCCCTCGATCGGGTACAATTTGACTTTTTTGCTGGTCAGCGAGAGGGCGCCGAAGAAGGACTGGGACGTCCTCTGCCGGTCCACGGACAGTTTGGTGCGTTGTCCTTTCGGGGGCTGCATGCGGCGGGTCTCGGCCTCGTGCTCCAAGCGGACCTCGTCTGCCGTGTAGACCTCCCAGCCGGCGTCCAACAGGGCTTTGACTTGGGTTTTCACCTCGGTCATGCGTCTGGTGATGGCTTTCTCGTTGCGGTGCTCGTCGAACGGGTCGGGCAGTTCGAGGCTCAGCCCGCAGAAGCGCAGGAGCAGCTGGTACGAAGAATCCGTCTGGTATTCCACGTCGAACAGGATCTTCACGACCTCACGCATCGCCGGGACGTCCCAGAACTCGGCGTGAACACCGGACCGGGAGGGCGGCTGGGCCAAGATGGCCTTGAGTTCTTCCTTCTGGGCGCGGGTGAGTTTCGCCGCGTTCTGGTTCCCGGCATGCCCTGTCAGCACCGAGCACATCCGCGTGGCCCGCCACTCGGCCAACCGTTCCAACACGGTCCTCTCAGTGCGCTCAACCATTTTCGCAATGATGCTGATACTGACTCCTTCAGAGGCATACAGGACAGCTTCTGCTTTCATCCGAACCAGCACATAATTGTCGGAACGCTTCTTCCACCTGATCAGGACGGCGGTTTCTTCCGGGGTGACCTCAACCTGCATGTCCCAATCATATCCGAAACAGCACAGGAAATCCACGAAAAATACGGTTTCGTTTCATGTCAGCCATATGTGCCGTTTTCGGTCTTGCGTGTGAGAGTTGCCGATTTCGGATCAAAACCCCTGGCTGGGGCGTTTTTATGCGCGCGAGAACAAGAAGGACGCCGGAGGTCACGACGGTTGCAGGCGGAGCTCCGTTAAGTCCGGGTGGAAGCCGAGCCCCCGAAGAAAGCGGCGACCCTCGTCCGCTCAGGGGGGCTTGTGCAAAACCTTGACGCAATCCAAGTGAAACGTCTAGCCGGCGGGCTCATGGAATTGAATTTTGCATAAGCCTCCTCATGCATGGGAACACTACTCTTTATCGGTGTCCGAAAAATGTGAGGCGCTTCAGGAATTGGATTATTTCGCCGGGGGATTGGCCAAGCCGGGAAGGTTGTAGCGGTTGTCCAAAGGGTACTTCTGCGGATTTGTCTTGTGCTTGACCCGGTTCTCCTCGCGGTTCTTGAACCATGTCGTGATGGGGGATATCTCGTCATCTGTGGCGGGACAGTCCGCGTCGGGGTATTGGACGAGCGAATCGTCACTCCATCCGTAGGCGGAGCGGACGAAGGCCCGCACTGCCAGGCTCCTCTCGAAGTCTGCGGGCAGATCCTTGAGGAGCTCTGGGACGGCCGTCTCACTTGGGGCGGTTAGGCCCAGGCATCCCTCCAGGTCCCGATAGGTCTTGGCCAGTTCGACACCGCTGTGAACGATGACGGCGGTGGCCCTGATCTCGACCATCCCGAGGCCGAGGGGCTTGCCGAAGCCGAGCCTGTGATAGCCGACGACGGGAGACCTGCCGGTCCGTCGCTCGCCGTCGGGCACCAGACGCTCGGGGGTCAGCAGCCACACGAGGACGGCGAGCTCCTGCCTGGTCAGCCCCTCGAAGCTGATCGTCGTCGTGAAGGCGGCTCCCGGCGCGAGGTAGGAGCCGACGGCGGTCTCGCTGGGGCCCGGGGAGCCGGTCAGGGGCTTGACGTTCGGGATGGACTCGATCGGCTTATCGATCTGCAAACGGTGAGACGGGTAGACCTTTCGGATGAGGCGCTGGTCGCCCGCGTAGGTCTCGCTCCGGGTCGTCTTTTCCGGGGGTGTCCTACCGTTCTTCCCATGGAGGTACGGCACGCCGGTCGATGGCTTCGGGCTGGCCAGCGTCGGCAGGATCCAGCCCGTGCTGTCGCCCTCCGGCAACCTGAGCCAGTTCTCGCCCTCGGGCTGCAGAGCTGGGGTGATCGGGTGGATCGTGATGCGTCCTCGTACTGCCGCTCCCTGGTCCTGCCCCTCGTCCTTGGTGTCGGCGACGAAGCCCCACATGCGGTCCGCAAGGGAGGCCTCGGCATAGCCCCGCGCTGGGGTGATACCGTCGGCCTCGGCCAGCTCCGCGGGCGTGCGCGCGCCGCTGCTGACGCGTCTGCCCACCTGGGACAGGGAGAGTCCGGTGATCGTGCCCGTGGAGTCGATGGAGGCGAAGAGGGGGACACCAGGGTCGGCGGCGGCCAGCCTTCTCAGGTACTGCTCGATCGCCTCGCGGTCCGCGCTGAGGCCCGGCCCGCCGTGGGACGTGTCGAGAATCGAGTGGATGAGCCAGGTGTTCGGGGCGTCGGAGCGGCGGGTCTTGGACTCGTCCGGTGCGCCGGCCTCATGGCGGCGCGCCTCCTGGCGTTTGAGGGTGCGGATGTTCTCCAGGTAGCTGTGGATGACCTCGACGAGGCCCGCCAGAACCCGTTCGGAGACCTCGCGGTAGGTTCGGTTCTGATCGTTGTCGAAGAAGATGAACTCGTTGTGCTTCGTGTCAATGAGAGGGTCTGAGCCCTCGGGGGTGAGTCGGACGACGTAGCCGGTGTAGGAGCGACCGTTGGTCTTTGAGCCCCGTTTGGTAGCACCGCAGAAGCGCTCGCCGTTGATGGAAGCCACGATGAGACGCTTTGTTTGGTAAAACCTCTCCTCCTGCATGGTGAAGGTGATCCTGCTGAGGTGAGGCGTCGCGGCCCTGAGCCGGCTGAGTCGTGCGGTGACGTCCTGTTCATCCGTGCCTCGACGACGCCAGCGGTCCTTCTGCTTGACAGCCCCCGAGTACAGCCGTCCCCTGTTGTCGTACAACGAAGTGCGAGAGCTCTCGGAGTTCGGCAGGACGACCGCGCACAGATACGGCGGCTCTTCCCACTGCCCCGGCTTGAGCCTTGGGTTCTTTCCGAGCATGATGCGCGCTCGCAGGCCGGTTCCCTTGCGAGCGCCTGGATCTGGGACGAGGAACACGGGGTAGAGAATCGCGGATTCCTGGGTGGTACGGCGGTGCGTGAGCACATGGTCATGGCCCGCGAAGACGCGCATGCGCGAGGCGGTGACCGCCTCGTAGGCGGAGGACAGGACGCCCTTGAGGGTGCTGATCGGGATGGACACATCATCCCAGTTCGTGGTACCGCCAGTAGCTCCGCTGCGCGAGGCGACGACGACCCGCCCGTCCTTGGTGCCCTGACCGGGAACGGTCGGGGACACAACTGTGAGGGATACGCGCAGCTCGCCCGAGAGATCATTCGGCCGGAGGTAGTCGTGCCCGGAAGGCGGGCGGTTGCCGACGAAGCCGTTCCGCCCAACGGCGTGCCAGTCTTTGACCGTTGGAATGCCATTGTATGCGTGATGCCAGGTTGTCATCGATTTGCCCTTACGCGAAGACACGGCTACCGCCGAGCGCCACGTCGCCGCCCGCTTTGTGGATGCTCAGCTCTACCTCGCTGGCGCTCGGTGACGATAATCGGCTTTCCAGAGTCGGTGCCGAACATGTCGCGCGGGGAGAGGCCCTTGCCTGGATGCGGCTCACCGGTCTTGCCGTTGGTCTGGTTGTTCTCCTTGTTCTCGTCCAGGCTCATATGCCTGACCTCCCGGCCATCGGTGTAGCCGAAGGCGGCGCGCTGCATGGCGCGCACCCACGGGGTTTTGAGAAGAACGGCCTCATTCGGAAGGGGGAAGCGAGTCGTGGGCACGGTCGGCTCGGTCAAACCGAGGCAATTGCTCAGGGACGCGTAACCCTCGGCTTGGTCCGTACCGGTGCGCACTCGGAGTCCGTTCGGCGCAATGCGGACCTCGACGGCGCCCAGACCGAGGGGTTTGCCGAGACCCAGGCGCAGACATCCCACGGCATCGGGGCCGGCTACCTCGCGCTCCTCCGAGGGGACGAGCTTCTCCGGCGTGAGAACCCATAGGAGCGCCGCGAGCTCATCTTGGGACAGGTTGGTGAAGGACACGGTGCAGCGCAGGACACTGCCGGCCTCGACCCAGGAGCGGACGGTGAGACGGACCGCGTCATTGGTCTGCTCCCGACCGCCCAGGACCGCGGCTCTCGTCGCTGGCTGTGGAAAACCGTCGGCGTCGAGGTCCTTGCCGTCAAGGAGCCTGCGGTGCACGGGATAGGCCGCAGTGCCAAGCAACTGCCCCTTAGCGAAGTAATCATCGCGCCGGAGGACGCCGCCGTTCTTGTTCTTGGGAGTACCGCCGGAGGCGTCGGTGAGGAACCGTCTGGCCGACGACGGTTTGGGCATCAGAAGAGGCGTGAGTACCTTCTTCTTGGTGCAGATGCGGACTCGCGAACCGTCGACCGGCCCGATGATGATCCGGCCGCGGGCGGCGACGTCCCCGCCCTTGGCGCCATCGGCAGCATCCGGGACCACGTAACCGAAAAGCCGGTCGGCCGCCGACGCCTGCTTCCGCGACGCCAGCGGGAGAACGCCCTGCTTGTCTGCCAGTTCTCGAGGCGAGGCATCGTAGGAGCGTCTGCCGACGATTGTCGGGAAGACGTCGATGACCTGAGCCGTGTCGGGAATCCCGTCCTGGGCGGAGGTGGAGAGCATGTCAAGCCTGACGAAGACCAGGTCGCCTGCAGAGAGCGGCCGAGATGAGCCTGTTGCCCAGGTCGCCGCTGCACGGTTGAGCAGGTGCTTGTCTCCTCCGGGCACCTTCTGCTGCTCGCGGTAGGACCGGAGGACCGTGGCGTACCTGGCCACATGCTCGTCGGTGAGGGGCAGCACGAGGCCGTCAAGGCTGTGGCCATCATGCGCAGACTTGAAGAAGAATCGTTCGTAGGTTTTCTCTTTGAACAGATCGTGCGCGGACTTCGTCTCAGGGGCAGTCCGGCAGGGATATCCCCATACGTTGAAATGCGTCACTTTGCTGCCTTCGACCTGGAAGAACACCTCCAAGTCATCTTCATCCCACACTCCAGTGACCATGAGATGCTGCGTATTCTTACTGTCCTTCCACTGCGTGAGGCGAACTTCGACCTGCTCTCCGTGCCTCGTGAGTTGACGGAAGCGGGCGAAGACCTGCTTGTCGCTCAACGCCCCTCCGGGACCGGCCTGAATACGAGGATGATTTGTGCGGACAATCGTCCCATGACCGTCATTGAGATCGTCCCTGATCAGAGCAACTCGTGCGTTTTTTCCGAATCCGTCGAGAACCTCGACGCCGAGTCGACCGCCATCGATTTCGCAGACGCGTCCGGGAAGGAGCTGGTTCGCTGCGGCCGGATCTGCCCGGTACGTCAGTGGCACGGAGCGATCATCGGCCGTCCGCCGGAACCCGCCCTGGTTCTCCACGTCCCCGAAGACTCGGAAACGCGAGCAGGTGAAGGTTTCGTACGCGCGGGAGATCATGCCCTTGACCATGGTCGGTGGCACGCGGACGGTTCCATCGGCGTCGAGCGGAAGATCGACGACGTGACGTTGCTCTGAGCGGCCCGGCCGGACGGGGACTTCCGTGGTGGTCTGCTCGCCGAAGACCAGCGGTGTGCGCACCGTGATCTCCAGGTCAACCGAGCCGGACCAGCGCTGCGGATCGAGGTGGTCGTGCGACGGTGCGGGTCCGTCGAGGAAGAGGTCACCAGGCAGGACCGTGTGCTGGGCAAGCCTGTGCGCAGAGGCTCGCAGCACTGGAATCCGGTTGACGGAGGAATGGAAGGACGCGAAGTCAGCCATTGGAGGGCCCCCATGTTCCCGTCATGAGCTCGTCGGTGAAGACCGTGTTGCCGTACTCGGAGTCGGTGAAGATCTCGATGCTGGTCATCGTGTCCTCGGGTTTGTTGAAGGGTTCGGTCGCGCCGTGCTGGAGGTATGCGTTCTTGCGGTACCAGCACGACTCGCCTCCCGACCGTCCTTCCGTCATCGCCCAGACGGTGATCTCGGCGGAGCCGGACCCGTTGAGCCAGCGCCATTCGTGGGCGAGGACGGGGCCGTCCGGTGGCGGACACGTCTTCCATATCCTCACCTCGTAGACGGTCCCTTCCTCAACCGCACCATCGGAGGCTTGGAGGCTGCCGTCGTCGGAGATCGAGGTGATGGCGCGGGCGCCTGCCGTCGTGTAGGCGACACCGGCAAGGGAACCCACGGAGGCAACCTCCGCCAGGAGGTCGTCAAGTGTGCCGTCGTCGTCGGACGAGCAGGACCACACAGCCTTCTTCAACGGCGGCATCGTGAGTGTCTCAGCCATTGCGCTTCTCCTCGACGTCAATGAGATAAGAGGACCACCCAGCAGCGTCTGAGCCAGCATTCGGCGTAATCATCGTATTGACGGCCTTCAGGTGCCCCAGCAGCGCCTCGGCGACGTCGCGCCCGCTCCGGCCCGCGCCCGCCGTGAAGCTCTTGGTTCCGCCGTCGGGGAGCCCGAGCCATTCCAAGCCCGTCACGGTAATCCCTTTGACCTCCACCTGACCCAGTCCGCGGGTCCCTCTGCTGCCCAGGGGAAGCGTGCCGGTGGCCAGCTCGGCCAGAACGAGGCCCAGCAGGCACCAGGCGGCGCGACGGCGGCTGTCGTCCGCGGGTAGCCGGTCAGGGTCCAGCTCCAGGGTGATCGCGTTCCACGCGACGTCGCGCACCTCCTCGCTGTACAAGGCGCCTTCGGCCACGCCGCCCGTCCACCGGTCGCCCGCGTTGTGGGTGACGGTGCGGGGCGTGCCCGATGAGGATGCGAGGGTGTCCAGAACTGACAGGGCTCCGCGTCGCTCGGTGGTGCCGAACAGGTCGCGGACCAGAGTGGGGTCGGCCGCGAGCTGGTCATGGACCCCGACCCCGGACTTCGACCAGTCGTCGAGCTCGTGTCCGAGTGCCCCCACCAGCACCGTGCGCGCGATTCGTGAGGCCCGTGAGCGCAGCGCCCCGCGCACCGAGCTCCCGGGAAGAACGAGCGGGCCGTCATCGGTACCGTCGGCGCGCAGCGACACGGTGGGGACGGGTTCGTCATCGACGTCCCTGCCCTCAGCGAGCGCGGCCTCACGCTCCTTCTTGCGCTTGGCCTTGTCCTGCTGGGACAGCCCCGGGTCCGCCACGAGGATCCCGGCGGGGCTGTTCCAGATGATGGTGATGCGAGTCCCTGCGGAGGAACCGCAGTCCGTCGGGGTCAGCCGCGTGCCGGACGACGAGGAATCGCAGTCCGTCGGGATCAGCAGCGCCTTCAGGTCGGCCCGGTTGCTGAGGGTGAGCTCCCGGAACTCCGCAGGATTCTTCTCATCGAGTTCCACCCGTCCCCAGCCGGCCCCCTGCCTGCCCCCGAAGAAGACCCGCCCAGCCTGGAACAGTCCGACGATGAGCTTCAGGAGCGCCTTGACCTCAGCCGCCGTCGCGGGCCGTGGTGCTGCAGCTGCGGTCGTGTCCCCGCCGGGAGCGTTGTCGGCTTTGCTCGTGCTCCTCGCATGCTTCTCCGTTGTCTCGCCATCGACGCCCTCCGCAGTGATGACAAGCGTCAGCTCAGTGCCGCCGGGCACGAACTCGTGCTCAAACAGCGCTCCATCCCCGACGGCGCCCCAGTAGCGGTTCATGGCGATGCCGACCCGGCGGGGCAGGGCCGGCCTGCGCGACTGATCGCCTGAACCGGTCTCCCGCCTCTCAATGTTGGAGGACTCATCCGGCTCGGAGCCGACCAGCGCCGTCTGAGGAATCTCGACGGTGTGGAAAGTCAGGGCCGAGGCCCGCAGAGGCGTGCCGCTTGGCGACTTCTTGCCCCTGTCGCCCCACAGGCTGGCCTGCGCATTTTTCAGTGCCGCGGCGACGTCGAACTCGGGATTCGACTCCAGGTACCTGGCGCAGGCGGCGCGCACCGCCCCCTTGACCGAACGGCCGGTGAGAATCGGGCGTTCGTGGGCGTCGCGGGCGAACCTGGTGGCGACGACCTCCCGGTCCAAGCCCTCGCGCGTGGGGTCGACCATCGCATCCACCCCGCCCGAGTGCAGGGGCGACGTGGTTGTCAGATGGATCGTCAGCTCAAAGCGGGTGATGCTCATGACTGCTCCTCCTGGGAGGCTGCGACGTCGGCGGGGTTGATGAAGTCGGTGCGATGGAGGTCCCGAAGGAGGAAACGCTTCTGGTCGAGTAGGGGGTGCCCGATGACGAAGCGTCCGAATCCCTGGGCCGTCAGGTCTCCGACGCCGGTGACGGACAGGTCTGCCAGAGCGCGGGCGGCCGCCTCATCGGGGGCCAGGACGCGTAGCACCGAACCGGCCTGGATCGCCGTGCGCGTGGGGCGGGGCTGTCCTCCTGCCGCCGACCATGAGTCCACCCGGCGGTGCCGGATGCCGGCAGTGAAGCGGTCATCGCTCGCCGGGCAGACCTCGATGCGCGCACCTGCGCGGCCGAAGCTGTTCGCCAGGTCCTGTTGGCTGCCGCCGGGGCCCAGGGCGGCCGAGCGCGCCAGGACGTCGGAGGTGAACCACAGGGTGGTCTCCCCGGTGCTGACGGGCGGGGCCGTCACTTTGGTCAGCGGTGAGAAGGTGCAGGTGGCGTGCCCGTAGGCGCCGCTCAGTCGGCGCGATCCCAGGCGCGCCTCACGTGCGCTTCCCGCTGCGAGGGCCTCCCTCACGCCCGGCACGTCGGCCAGGTCCTTCGACAGGGTGACCGTTGCCCGGAGCCTCAGGCCGGCAGGAAGCGCCCGGACGAGGAACAGGGCCCCGTCCTTCGCGGCGCCGGTGGCAGCCGAGTGCGCAGTCGCCTGGCGGCCCGTGAGCGGTGGCGCTCCAAGCCCGCCGGAAAGCTCGTCGTCCGGCCTGCTGCCTTCGCCCGGCGGTTCTGATGGCGGAGCCTCCCACCCGGGGAAGATGAAGCCGCTGCGCAGTGGCGAGTGCACCTCCTGCGGCTCCTCCGCAACCAGTCGGTTGGTGACCTGCCGCCATCGTTGGTCCGGTTTGCGTACTTTCGGGGTGGACAGGACGAGCGGCGTCGGCAGACCGACGATGTCACCCGCCACCGGCAGTGCGTCGGAGACCAGCAGCCGGCCGTGCACGACGGCGTCGCGGATGGCGCCGTTGCCCGTCAGCGCCCGCCGCAAAAGCCGGTGGACCCAGGGCAGCATGACCGTTCCGCGCAGGAAGTCCAGCGAGCGCACCTCGTTGGACATGGGCACGTCGTAGGACACGACCGGGGTGAGCAGGTCGATGGTCAGGGTCGTTGACCACCACTGCGGGGAGCACGGGGCCGTGCTGGCGTGGTTGCCGCCGGGCAGCGGCTCGGCCTTGGCTGAGGACGCTGTTTGCGCGGCGACCCGGGGGAATACGACGGCTGCCGTGGCCGCGGGAACGGCGGCCGCCTCGGGTGCGAGACGGTCCATCGCTGTGCTGCACCACGTGCGCACCTTCGTCAGGAGCTCGCCGTCATCCGCCTGGCGGGCCGGGTCGGCCCCGATGAGGACGTCGCACACGCCGTCGCCGTCGGAGCGGTTGGAGCCGATGCCCCGCACCAGCAGTCCGGACAGGGCCAGCAGCAGACGGGCGGCGTCGCGCTGTTCGTCGGACCACGTGAGGTTGCGCCCCTCGGCGTCCTCGTCAACGAGGGTGACCGTGCCCTGGAGGCGGCACGCGCCCGCGCGCTCGAAGAAGCGCAGGAAGTCCTCGCGGGCCGTGCCCGTCTCGTCGTCAATGGACAGGGAGACGACCTCGTGAACCGGTACGTCCCTGCCTCCGGCCACGGTTGCGTCGGAGAAGATGACGTGGCGCTGACGACGGTCGTCCTGGCCGTCGTCGTCGGGGCCGGGGCCGAACAGGTCGCGCGCGAACCGGCTCCACGGGCCGTCGGTTGCGCCGTCATCGAGTGCTTGTGCCGCGGTGACCGCCCGCTCGCGGATGACGCCGGTCAGGACGGTTCCTCGGACGACGGGGCGGCCCGCTGCGTCCTTCTCGACGATGGAGTCGACGCCGCCGGCGATGCCCGTGCCGGTGGAAACGCCCCAGGCGGAGCGGAAGACGACGGCGAGAGGGAGCGTGTGCGTCATGAGAGTGCCTCCGCTGGCGTCGACGTGGGGTTGGTGCTGGCCTCGGGTGGTGTGAGTCCCGTGGTCTCCTGCAGGTAGGAGTCGGGCAGGAGGTCGGCCAGTTCGAGCAGGTCGAACAGGGCCGTGAGGTCGCCGAGCTCTTTGTCAAGGTCTGTCCCGGTCTTGTCCTTCGCGGCGTTCCAGTGCTTCATTGCTTCGTCGCGCTTACCGTCGGACAGGAGCTTGCGGATCCGGGCGGCACGGGTACGGGGGAAGGGCTCGGTCCTGTCGTCTGTGTCGTCGGGGTCCCGGAACCCCCTGAACCGGGCGACTCGGCGGCACGTGTCCTCCCACGTGGCGGGAGCCTGCGGAAATGACTCTGACGCCGCGTCCGGCGCGCGCTCGACGAAGCAGAACGGGCGTGTGCTCAAGTCTTTATACCCGCCCAGCTGGCCGTCAGGGTCGATGACGGTGGTGTCGAACAGGACGTGGAAGTCCAGGGTGGAGCACGGCGGATTCTCGTTCTTGCCGACGCCCTTGGCGCGACCGACCAGCTTCTCCGCGAGCTCGTAGGCGATGTGGAAGGGGAAGTTGCGGCGCACGATCGCCACTCCGGCGGCAGCGGTCATCGGGGCGGGGATGACGTCTTCGGGCTGAAGCTCCCCGGTTGCAACCTTGTCGACACCGTGGAGGTACTTCAGGAGGCCGTCTTCTTCTGTTTGCTTCTCGAAGTGTGCGAGGAAGGAAGCGGCGAAGGGTAGAGCGTAGTCGCCGGAGGTGATGACGGTGACGTCGTCACCGCCCAGGATGACGGGGACAACAGGGATCGCCGTGTGTTCGCGGCCCGTCCGGCGACACGCCCAGTTGGCGACGTCTCTCCAAGCGGTGACGAAGGCCTGGATGACGCTGTTCTCCAGTCGTTCGTTGACCTCCAGGAGGAAGCGGCGCAGAGCGTCGGGGTCGTCCGGCCCGCAGCGGACTTCCTTCCGGAAGTCGCCGTCCGGAACCTTCTTCATCGCCATGTTGAGGTCCCGCATGATGGCGCCGACGCCGTTGCCGTCGATGTGGATGACGGCGATCTTCGACAGGGCGAGTGAGTCGTCATCGCCCAGCGGCTGGAGCATGCGTTCCAGCTTCAGGGGGTCTCGTGCGAGCTCCTCATCCGGAAGGCCGCCTTCGATTCGCGCCCGGTCGAGAAGGCTCTCCCTGGACGCGAGTGCCAGGTGACGTTTAACTCGGGAGGGCAGGGAGAGGGCCGTCCTCGTATCGTCCGTGGCCTCGTCGCGGATTCCCAGGGGCGGGGCCGCGGGGAGGACGGAGTCCTTCGCCCGCGTCAGGAAGGGCATCTGGGAGAAGCGGGCGAGAGCCGGAGGGCGGGAGAGCGCGTACTCAGCGGCCTTGGTGTGCACCTCTTTGAGCGCGGCGGCGTCCACGTATTTCTTGCCACCCATGTCCACGTAGACGCCCGAGACGTCCATACCGGGCGCCTCGGCGAGCGCCCGGCGGGTCACCCGGCCGATGAGGGAGACGGCGTCCGACTCGCCATCGACCATGATGATGACCTTGCCGGAGGAGCGGGAGACCCAGGGATCGGTCGGGTGGCATACGCTGGGCTCGCCGAGCGCCTCCTTGGTCCAAGAGGCGAGACGGGTCAGCTGGAACGAGGCACCGATGCTCTCGCGCAGGCGCGGGGAGGAGAAGATGTAACGCTGGTTCCCGTTGGTCTCGAGCATGACGAGGTACATGGGGGATCCTCTCGGATGGGCGGGACACGCTCAGTGTGCCACCCCTCCGGTGACGCTGGACGCATTTCGTGGGTGTGTGACGCGCACGGGTGAGGCGAAGGTCCAGGGCTGGCGCGTTGCTGGCGCAGCAGAGGGGCTGGGTGCACAATCGCAGCTGTGAAGTGCGCCATCGCTGGTTGGTGGCATCGGCGCAGCAGAAGCGAGCAGGAGGCGCGGATGACCATCATCGTCCATCCGGTGGGCCAGGGGGACCTGCGCAACGACATCGTTGGGCTCTCGAGCCTTGAGCGGCAGGATGCCCAGAAGGAGGCGCAGAAGAAGACGAAGGACCTTCTCGACGCGAAGGACGCCGAGGGCCTGCTTGGCTTGTTGCTCGAGCCCCCCGCGAAGGACTCGCGCTTCAGCGCCCCGCCGCTGTCCCTCATCCTGCGCTCGCTCTGCCCGGCTGCGGGTAGGCCGACGCGCATGGTGACAGTCCTGCTCCTCGTCAGCCGGAGCGGCAGTTCCGGGACATGGACCAGCGGGATCGGCGAGCTCCTCGGGAATGCGCTGGGTCTTGAGGGCATCCATGACGGGCTTCTGCGGAAACTGCGTTTGGATGTCCGCGCGGAGATGCTCAACGCGAACCTCAGCGAGGCCGAGGGAATCAAGAGCCTCACCGAGAGACTCGGCAGCCTCGTGTCCTCGCAGGCCCGGGGGGGAACCGAGCCGGACGTCGTCGTCAATGCGATCTCCGGCGCCTCCATGATCGCGCTCGGCGCGATGGGCGCCGCAGACCGGCTCGGTCTGGACTGGCGGGCCGCGGTCGCGCCCGGCGCTGGGAAGGACGCGGCCGTCCTGCTCGATCGCAGCTCGTACGAGACCGCGCCCTTCTACTGGCTGCGCTCCCTCGGATACGTCGAGCAGGCACGGGACTGGGCGAAGGGCCGGGCAGCCGGAATGCCTCTTCCCCTCGACAGTCTCAATGACCTCGTCTGCCTCATGGAGCGGCTCGCCACCGACCCGACGGGGCTCGACGACCGTGACCTCGCGTCACTCCTCGCCCTCGACATGGCGCGTGCGGACAACGGGGCCGGCCTCGTCGCCCGAGCCTGGGCGCAGAAGCACTACCTGACGCTTCACGAGCAGGACGCTCCTTGCGATCTTATTGCGATGGCGAGCCAGAAGAAGGGCAACGGGAATCCGCCGCAGCTCGGACATATTATTGCTGTCGCCCAGGAGACTGCCGACGAGCTCGGCGATGACTGCCCGGCCTCGGTCCGCTGGCTGCTGGAGCACCGTTGGCTCAATGGCATCGGGACGGCGGCGGTCCACGACCTCGCCGCGCCGTCGGCCTCAGAGGTGACGAAGGTGCTCGCCCTCGATGAGATCGCTCCTCGTCTTCCGGACTGGCTTGCGCGACCCGGCCGAGGAGCAGTGCTCTTCATCGTTCCGTGCGGTGTCGGCGCACCGCGCGGCATGCACGTCACCGAGCGGGTCCTCAGCGGGGAACCGGACAAGGAGATCCGCCGAGCGGTCCCCGGCGCCATGCTCGACGGCGCGGGGGCTCTCACGGCCGAGTTCCTCCTCCTGCACTCCTCCAACTCTCGTTCCAAGAAGACGGCCCTCGATGAAGCCGCGGCATCCTTCACCGCCCGGGTGGACGCGGGATGGGAGAGGCATACTCCCGTCCTCGTCGACCTGTGCGACTACGGGGGAGACGATGACAGCGAGTACGTCGCGACGCCCTCGATCATGCGGACCGTCAAAGCCCAGATCGCTCTTGCGCTCGGGGCGAAGCGCCCTGCGGCCGTCGTCATCGTCGGCACCGGCCAGAAGGCGGCGGTGCTCGGCGCGCTCCAGGCGGCCCAGGCGTGGTGCGCGGGACACGCCGCCCCGCTCTTCCTCCAGACCTTCGTCGATGAGAGGAATGAGGGTGCCCGAAAGAGGTCCATCCCCCAGCTCCACCGGCTCGCATTGCACAACGACGCCGAGCACGCCCTGCGCGAGGCTGCCCTCCACAGCCTGAGGAGTCTCAACCTCCTCAGCGCGACCCGTGTTCTCGCTGCCGGCGACAGGGACATGGACGAGTTGGCGAACAAATGCAGTGCGCTGCGCCAGAGGCTTCTTGAGGTTGCGAACGACGAGGAGGACCCGGACCGCGGGGCCGGTGTCCTCATCGACCTCCTCAAGACGGTCGCCGACCTGTGGGAGAAGGCCCCCGAACTGACGAGGATGCGCTTGGCGGTCATCGTCGCCGAAGCATTGAATTTCAGCGGGAGGAGGCTTCTCAGCAGGAACAACAACCCGCAGAATGCGAGCGGCGGAATCGATCTCGGTCGCCCCTGCCCGAAGGACTGCGGTGAGAAGAAGGCGAAGGACAAGGGCCCCCATCGCGACCTGCTCGAGGTCCTCTACAGAGTCCGGAACCACTTGGTCGTCACGCACGCAGACGGTCTCGTCGAGCCGGCTCTGCGGGCGGTTCTCCAGGATCTGGGGGTCGAGGGTATTCAGACGGATTCCGGCTTAAAGAACGTTAAGGAACTGACTTATCCGGACATACTGCGGCTGACATGCACGAAGCTCGAGGAAGCAGCTTGCGTCCTCGGCGTCGAGCCTGCGCAGTCGTCGTGGAAAACCGATTTTGAGTGCCTCATGGCTGATCTCAAGTCAGGTCCACGGGCCCGCGCCCGGGAGCCCCGAGCAGAGGATCATGCTGCCATACGGGTACCGGCCACGGTTCTGGTCAACCTCACCCCGCACGACGTCGTCGTCGACCCCGGTGACGGTACGCCACCGGTCCGGTTCCCCGCGTCCGGCACCGTCCCCCGACTGGTGCTGTCCGAGTCGACCTGGGACACGGTCGCCGTCGTCGCCCCTGCCCGTGACGGGCAGCCGGGCGCCGTCATCGCGCTGCCGCTCGCCGTCGGGGCAGCGTGGCGGGGTGTGGACCCGCCCCTGCCGGAGCCGCGACCGGACACCCTGTACCTCACGAGCCGTGTGGTGGCCGAGCACTTTCCGCACAGGACGGACCTCGTGTGGCCCGACGACCTCGTCCGCGACGCCGAGGGCCGGGTCATCGCCGCACGCCGCCTCGCACGCCTGGCGAGTGCGGATGACTGCGCTGCTGGGCAGTCAGAACGGTCTTCGACGCCGACCGATCGTGTGCGGGAGAACGCCGAGTGACCTCTGCGGCCTATGGCTGTCCATGGAACAAGATCGTTTCTGGTTTCGCTGGGTGGGAGGTGTTCGAGGTCGTGGGTTCAAGCACGGCGAGGGCCGTCCGCCCGGCCTGCGCGGCGTCAACCGGCCAGCTGGGCGGCCCGCTGGTGCGAGACCCCCATCAGGTGGCCGACGTCCCGCAGCGTCAGGCCCTCGTCCCGCAGTACCCGGGCGGCCCGCTGGTTCAGTTCGGCGGCGGCACGGTTCGCGGCCGCGGCGGCGGCCCGCTGGTCCTCGGCGCCTCGCATCGCCTCCCAGAACGCGTCGGGCAGCACTGGGGCCACTTCGATGTCGAACGAGTCCTCCGGCAGCCCGGACAGGTAGGCGATCGCTTCCCGGATGTCGTCGGCCGCCTGGTCGAGACGGCGCACCTGGGAGACGGCGCCGACCTCGGCGCACTCGGTCACCCACCACGGGCCACGGCCGCGCTCGGCCGTGACCGTGAACGTTCTGCGGCTCATCGCCACCACCCCTTCCCGCCGAGTTCGTCGGCGAACTGGTCGAAGAACTTGCCCGCGGTCACGTCGTCGACCTCGTTGTGGCGGCCGAGGGTGCGGGTCGTGTCTCCGACTTGCACGGCAGTGTGCCGGGTCAGTTCGCGGGTCTCGAAGTCGAGACCCCGGGCCCTGGCCGCGGCCTTGATCTTCTTGAGCACTGCCTTGCGATTCATGAATTTTAGTCTAGCCCGGGCTTGCATTACAAGGCAAGTCCGCACTAGCAATACTGGGAAGCCAACCAAGGGTGGGAAAGGTTCTCATGGAAACATCTGATGTGTGGTCCTGCTTGATCTGCGGGCAGGTGGTCCCCGACCTGGCCGCCGCCATGGCTCACGGCCGTGAGCGGCACCCGGCGACCCTGCCGGCGCATGCCACCATCGCGCAGCGCCTCGACCTCATCGCCGCCCTCGCCGACGAGGCGGTCCTCACCGCCAGCCGGCCGAACCCGGACGGCCAGCGGGTCCGGGCGCGCAGACCACTGTCCGGCTGCGCGCCGGCGGACCTGGCCGCCCCGCTGGACCGATGAAGTTGAGTCCTTCATAGTGGTGTAACCGTGGTGATTGTCTCTGGATGACAGGGCGGTCACCGCGTGATCCTCGAGCTCGTCTCTCACTACTCACTCGAGAAGGGCCATCACGATGACCGCTCCACACATTGTCGATCCTGCTGCCGTTCTTGGTGAACTGCTCACCGAGGCATCGCCGGACATGATGCGCAGTTTGCTGCGGACCATGCTCAACGCCTTGCAGTCCGCGGACGCGGACGCCGTGGTGGGAGCCGAGTACGGCCAGCCCACCCCTTGGCCGACTGGCCCAGCGCAACGGCTACCGCCACCGCCCTCTTGACACCCGCGCCGGCACCATCGACCTGGCAATCCCCGAACTGCGTCAAGGCAGCTACTTCCCCGACTGGCTGACAGAACGCCGCAAACGCGCCGAATCGGCCCTGGTCACCGTGGTCGCAGTGTTACCTCGCCGGGGTCAGTACTTGCCGCATGGACAAGCTCGTCAAGACCTTGGGCATCGACCGCCTGTCGAAGTCACAGGTCAGCCGCATGGCCACCGACCTCGACGAGCACGTGACCAGTTCCGCCACCGCCCCCTGGACGAGGCCGGCCCGTTCACCTTCCGCCGACGCCCTGACCATGAAGGTCCGTGAGGGCGGGCGGGTCATTAACGCCGTTGGCGTGATGCCCGGGAGTGTCACGTCGCCGATCCGGGCGATCAGCTGTGTGCCTGGCGGGTGGTCGATGGTATGGCGATCTTCGTGCGAACCGTTACGCACGACCAGATCTTCGACTGAGCCCACTGTCCTCGATCTGCTCTTGCCGATGTGAACCGACTCCCGCGAGCATCCCCTCCTCGGAGCGCCGCCTCGACAGCGAAAATGATCGTTCAATGATCGGTGAGCCTTCCACGACCCGAGGTGCTGTCCTCCTACAATGTCTCCGTCAGCGACGGTGCCGACCTGGCTCATGGAGAGGTCTGATGGAGTTCGAGGACGCGCTGGAGGACATCGCAGCGAAGCTTGCCGACTACGGTGACAGTCTGACCACGGAGGAGGCGACGAAGAACGCGATCATCATGCCGTTCATCTCACAGGTGCTCGGCTATGACGTGTTCAACCCCAAGGAGGTCATGCCGGAGTTCACCGCAGACTTGGGCACGAAGAAGGGCGAGAAGATCGACTACGCGATCCTGCACGACGGCGAGGTGCAGATGCTCATCGAGTGCAAGAAGAACGGAGACGACCTCAAACTGAAGAACGTCTCCCAGCTGTTTCGCTATTTCCACGCGTCCAACGCCCGCATAGGCGTCCTCACCAACGGCAGAACATGGAGTTCTTCACCGACCTGGACCAGCCGAACAAGATGGACGAGCGGCCGTTCCTCGTCCTCGACCTGCTCAACATCGACCCTTACACCCTCCCCGAGCTGAAGAAGCTCACCAAGGACGCCTTCGATCTCGAGTCGGTGCTGACGGCGGCGGAAGAGCTCAAGTACGTGTCCAGCATCAAGCGGGCGCTGACGGCCCTGCTCGACGACCCCAGCGACGACCTCACCCGGCTCTTGGTGTCGCAGGTCTATGAGGGGTCCTTCACGGCGAAGATCAGGGAGTTCTTCTCCCCAGTGGTCAGGAAGGCGATCCACCAGCTCCTCAATGACCGTGTGAACGCACGACTGAAGTCCGCGCTCCAGGGGCAGGCGCCGGCGATCGGGATCGCAGCGCCCGAGCCGGAGAGTGCTAAGAAGGGGGAGAGGGGGGAACGAACCGGGAAACAGGTCCGGGATGACGTGGTCACGACCGCCGAGGAGACCGAGGGATTCCAGGTGGTTCGTGCCATCGTGGCCTCCGAACTCGCATGGGACAGGGTCTTCCCCCGCGACACGAAATCATATTTCGGAGTGCTTGTCGACGACACCAACAGGAAGCAGATATGCCGACTTTACTTCAACCACAGGCAGAAGTACCTGGGGCTCCTCGACGAGAGCAAGAACGAGACCCGGATCCCGATCGAGTCAGTAGGTGACATCTACCGGTACGCGGATGATCTGCGCAAGGCCGCCAAGCGGTTCGCGTGACTCCGCCGAACCGTTCTCACCGGGGTTCTGCTCCCCCACGCCGCGGTGGCCGTTCGTGGTGACGGGGAGGTCCCCGCGCTTGGCGCCGGATCTCCCGGGGTTGGTTGATGTCGGAAGGACGGCCAGAAAGGGAGTGCACATGGAAACCCAGGCGATCACCGAGTGGACATTCTTCGAGGAGGTCCCCATCCCGTTGGACGTTGCCCAGCTCATGGTTCAGGGCGAGCAGCCCTTCGCCGCCTTCAAGACTTTCAGGGACAGCGCCATCTTCACGTCGAGGCGACTCATCGTGCGCGATGCGCAGGGGGTGCGGGGGAAGAAGGTGGAGATCTATTCGCTGCCCTACAGCTCTGTGAACATGTGGTCCACCGAGAACGCCGGGACGCTCGATTGGAACGCCGAGGTCGAGCTCTGGACCCGTGCCGGCCACATCAAGATCAAGCTGGGCAGGAACGTGGACGTGCGGCGGATCGATCAGCTCATCGCCCACTGCATCCTCAACTCGGGCCGCTGAACGCAGGGCGGCACGACTCCGGACGCGGCGGGTCGGCACGGTCGTGCCTTTCGGGACCGGACGGCCGGCCCGCGCGTCGTGCCACACTGGACGTGTGACCAGTCAGCAGCGCGTCAGCGGGGGAGAGCTCCTGGTGAGCACCCAGCCGAGCGGTGCCGGTTTCTTCGACCAGTCGGTCATCCTCATGCTCGAATCCGACGAGGACGGCGCCCTCGGCGTCGCGCTCAACAAGCCGTCCGCGCTGCCCGTCTCGCAGGTGCTGCCCGACTGGGAGCCCCAGCTCAACCCGCCGCAGGTGCTCTTCGCGGGGGGCCCCGTGCTGCCCAACGGGGCCATCTGCCTGGCCAAGGTGCTCGACCCCGGCGAGGACCCGCTCGGCTGGCGCCGGATCATCGGGGACATCGGCGTGCTCCACCTCGACACGCCCGTCGAGCTGACCGCCGGCGCCTTCTCGGACGTGCGCGTCTTCGCCGGCTACTGCGGCTGGGACCCCGGACAGCTCGCCGAGGAGATGCGCCACGGCGCCTGGGTGCGCACGACCCCCCGCGAGGAGGAGATCTTCGGCGCCGATGCCGGAGACCTGTGGCGTAAGGTGCTGCGGCGCCTCGGCGGGCAGGCCGCCCTGCTGAGCGCCTACACGGCCACGCCCGAACTGAACTAGGCGCCGGGCGCGGCCCGCCGAGGCTTGACGCGTGGACGACGCGCACTCGTCCTGCGCGCATCCGTGCGCATCGGATCGAGGCGGTCCCGTGCCGCGCACCATCGGGGCATGAGGGCCGAATGGATGACGGAATGGATGATGGAGCTGGCCGACGCCGGTCTGGACCTGCTGCTCGGCTCCCGGTGCGCGGCGTGCGGGCGGCCCGGAGTCGTGCTGTGCCGCCGTTGCCGCGCCGAGCTCGAGGCCGGACCACTCGTGCGGCGCGCCCCGCCCCCGGGTCCCGGCCCGGGCGCCCCGCCGGTCTGGTCGGGTGCCCCCTACCGGCCCGTGGCGGGGCGTCTCGTCATCGCCTACAAGGACAGAGGGGCCTGGACGCTGCGCCGGCCGCTGACGGAGCTGGCCGCGCGGGCGGCCCTGGCCGCCGTCGGCGCCTCGGGGCGCCAGCCCGAGGAGGTGCTCCTCGTCCCGGTTCCCGCGGACCCGGGGCGGGCCCGTGAACGGGGGATCGACCACACGGCCTCGCTGGCCAGGGCCGTGGCGCGCTGGACCGGGATGCGGTACCGGCCGGTGCTCGTGCGCAGCCGATCGGCACCCGACCAGGTCGGGCTCGACTCCGGACGGCGAAGGTCGGCGCAGACGGGGACCATGACGCTGGGTCGTCGCGGGGCGCGCAGGGCCCTTCCGCCGGGTGCGGCCGTCGTGGTGCTCGACGACGTGGTCACGACAGGCGCCACCATGGCCGAGGCGGTGCGGGTGCTGCGCCGGGCCGGCGCGGACGTGCTCGGCTGCGCGACCGCGGCGCAAACCTCCTTGCGGGCCAGCCGGAAACGGGGGTGGACGGAAATAGGGCAAACACAGCCCGTCCGCACCCGCTCCACCGGGAAAGTGAGTAGCTTTGGGGCATGGCACGGCGGGCAGTGACGAGCGGCTTCCGGTCGCGGATCGCGGGCCTCCGTGCCATCGCCGTCCCCGGGTCACGGGCGCAGCACTCCCTGGTGCGCCGCCGTCCCGGACGGGCGGGATGGAGTCCGCAACCGAAAGGGTACTGACATGGATGTCATCGTCACCGGACGTCGCTGCAGCATCAATGACGACACACGCGACGTGGTCGCCCGCAAACTCGAGGAGTCGATCTCCAAGCTGCGCGATCGCGTGATCCGCACCGAGGTCGAGTTCACCGCGCAGGACGCGAAGGGCGACCCGTCCTCCGCCGTCCGCTGCGAGATCACGCTGCGTGCCAAGGGCCCGGTCGTCCGGGCGAGCGGCAGCGCCGAGGACAAGATGCTGGCCTTCGACAAGGCACTCGACAGGTTGCGCTCCCAGTTGCGTCGCGCCGCGGACCGCCGCAAGAACCGTCGCGGCCTGCGTGTCCAGGACCTGCCCGCCGTTGAGCGGCCCGCCGCCCCCGCCGCAGAGCCCGAGCCCGAGGTCCGTCAGGTGGCCGGCCTGACCGTCCAGGGCGACGGCCCGCTCGTCGTCCGTGAGAAGACCTTTGCGACGTCGCCCCTGACGCTCGCCCAGGCCCTCGACGAGATGGAGCTCGTCGGTCACGACTTCTTCCTCTTCCAGGACGCCGCCACCGGCCAGCCGAGCGTGGTCTACCGCCGCAAGGCGTACAACTACGGCGTCATCCACCTCGAGGTGACGTGACCGGCTCCGCGTCCGCCGAGCGTCGGACGCGGGCCGCCGCGCCGGCCCGGCCCTTCAAGGGGCCGGGCCGGCGCCCTGTCGGCGCACCGATCGAGCCGCGCGCCGGCGATCCCTCGGGTCCCGGACCGGACGCGCATAGGATGAGCAGGAATGGGTGCGCGCACGCAGCCCCACGGACGACACGCACGGACGATAGGAAACCGACTCGTGAGCTTCATGGACCGCCTCCTCCACGCCGGTGAAGGCCGAACCCTCAAGCGGCTGGCGCGCATCGCCGACCAGGTGAACAGCATCGAGGAGGACTACCTCGCCATGGACGACGAGGAGCTGCGCGGTCAGACGGCCGACTTCCGGCAGCGCCTCGACAACGGCGAGTCCCTCGACAGCCTTCTGCCCGAGGCCTTCGCCACGGTCCGAGAGGCGACGAACCGCGTGCTCGGCAAGCGTCCCTTCGACGTCCAGGTCATGGGCGGCGCGGCGCTGCACCAGGCCAACATCGCCGAGATGAAGACCGGCGAGGGCAAGACGATCGTCGCCCTGGCCCCGAGCTATCTCAACGCCCTCGAGGGCAAGGGCGTCCACGTCGTCACCGTCAACGACTACCTCGCCCGGTCCCAGTCCGAGCAGATGGGTCGTGTGCACCACTTCCTCGGCCTGAGCACCGGTGTCATCCTGTCGAGCCTGAGGCCGGCCGAGCGCCGCAAGGCCTACGGCGCCGACATCACCTACGGCACCAACAACGAGTTCGGCTTCGACTACCTGCGCGACAACATGGCGCTCAAGCTGTCCGACTGCGTCCAGCGGGAGCACCACTTCGCCATCGTCGACGAGGTCGACTCGATTCTCATCGACGAGGCCCGCACGCCGCTCATCATCTCCGGCCCGGCCGCCGAGAACAAGCGCTGGTACCCCGAGTTCGCGCGCCTGGCCCGTCGTCTCCGGCCCGACGTCGACTACGAGGTCGACGAGAAGAAGCGCACCGTCTCGGTCCTGGCCCACGGCATCACGATGACCGAGGACGACCTGGGCATCGAGAACCTCTACGAGTCGGTCAACACCCCGCTCATCGGCTACCTCAACAACGCCATCCGCGCCAAGGAGCTCTTCAAGCGCGACCGCGACTACGTCGTCATCAAGGGCCAGGTGCTCATCGTCGACGAGCACACCGGCCGGGTCCTCGAGGGCCGCCGCTACAACGAGGGCCTGCATCAGGCGCTCGAGGCCAAGGAGGGCGTCGAGATCAAGGACGAGTACCAGACGCTCGCCACGATCACCCTGCAGAACTACTTCCGCATGTACGACAAGCTCTCGGGCATGACCGGCACGGCCAAGACCGAGGAGGACGAGTTCCAGAAGATCTACGGCCTGGGCGTCCTCGTCATCCCGACGAACAAGCCGATGATCCGCACCGACCAGTCCGACCTGATCTACCGCACCGAGAAGGCCAAGTTCGACGCCGTCATCGAGGATGTCGTGGAGCGCCACGAGGAGGGCCAGCCGGTCCTCATCGGCACCGCCTCGGTCGTCAAGTCCGAGGAGCTGTCCCGGCGCCTGCGCGAGGCCGGCGTCCCCCACCAGGTGCTCAACGCCAAGCAGCACGCGCGCGAGGCCGTGGTCGTCGCCCAGGCGGGCCGCAAGGGCGCCGTGACCGTCGCCACGAACATGGCCGGCCGCGGCACCGACATCATGCTCGGCGGCAACCCCGAGTTCATGGCCGACCAGGAACTGCGCACGAAGGGCATCGACCCCGTCTCGGACCCCGACACCTACGAGGTCGAGTGGAACAAGGCCCGCGAGCGCTTCGACGAGCAGGTGGCCGACGAGCACGAGGAGGTCATCGAGGCCGGCGGCCTGTACGTCATCGGCTCCGAGCGCCACGAGTCCCGACGCATCGACAACCAGTTGCGCGGTCGCTCCGGCCGCCAGGGCGACCCGGGGGAGAGCCGCTTCTACCTCTCCCTCGAGGACGACCTGCTGCGCCTGTTCAAGGCCGACACGGTCGAGCGGGTCATGACCTCGATGAGCCTGCCCGAGGACCAGCCCATCGAGATGCGCATGCTGACCAGGTCGATCGAGAGCGCCCAGAAGCAGCTCGAGGGGCAGAACTTCGAGATGCGCAAGAACGTCCTCAAGTACGACGACGTCATGAACCGTCAGCGCCACGTCATCTACGGCGACCGTCGCACGGTGCTCGAGGGCGCGGACGTCGAGGGCATGCTGCGCTCGACCGTCGACCGCGTCGTCACCGCAACCGTCAGGCTCCACACCCAGGGCTTCGCCGACGAGTGGGACCTCGACGCGCTGTGGAACGACATGAGGCAGCTCTACCCGGTCAGCCTCGACCCGGCGGACTACGACGAGGTCGAGGAGGCCTCCGAGCTCATCGACGACTTCAAGGAGGACGCCCAGAAGGCCTACGACACCCGCGAGGAGAACCTCGGCGAAGACGTCATGCGCGAGCTCGAGCGCCAGGTCTGGCTGACCGTCCTCGACCGCAAGTGGCGCGACCACCTGTACGAGATGGACTACCTGCGCGAGGGCATCGGCCTGCGCGCCATGGCCCAGCGCGACCCGCTCGTCGAGTACAAGCGCGAGGGCGCCGACATGTTCGACGCGATGCGCGAGGCCTTCGCCGAGGAGGTCGTCGGCTATCTGTTCAACATCGAGGTCGAGAAGCAGGACTCCCCGGTCGTCGGCGAGCGCCGCGACGGCGACGGGAACGTCGTCGACGCCTCGTCGCTCCTGTCGCACGACGACGAGACGGACGAGGACGAGGAGCGTCCGAGGCCGCGCGCCCTCATCAAGGGCCTCGAGGACCAGCGTCCGAGCAGGATGACCTACTCCGCGCCGAGCGAGGACGGGGACGTCGAGCAGCGCCGCGACGACGACGGCGACGGGTCCGACCCCTACGCCGGGGTCGGCCGCAACCAGCCGTGCCCCTGCGGCTCGGGCAAGAAGTTCAAGCACTGCCACGGCAGGAACCCGAACGCGCGCTGAGTGCGGCGGACCGCGGGCCCGCTGCGCGGTCTCAGCGGCCGAGGTTGGGCACACCGATCGTCAGCTCGCGGCAGGACCACGAGTCGTCGATGCGGGTCATGCGGAAGGCCGTGCACACCAGCCGGACGCCGGCCCCGCCGCCGGGACGCCACCGGTAGCAGGCGACGACCTCGCAGGAGCCGGCCGATGCGGAAGTGCCGATGTGCAGAGAATGGAGGCGGGCGCCGGTGAAGGGCCACTCGGCCTGGACCCGGATGAGCTCGGCGATGCTGCTCGGGCAGCTCAGGGGCATCAGCTGGGAGGCGGGGCGCCGGCCGGCGAGGACCTCGGCGAGAGCCAGGGCGAATCGGGACGCCGCCTCGGCGGCGGGATCCGTGCGCGGGTCCGTGACAGGGCGCGAGGAGGGCTCACTGATGGACAGGACGACGTCGTCGGGATCCACGGCGCCGTCGGGGCGCCGAGCAGTGCAGCGGTCATCGGCCGTCGGGGTGGGAACAGCCATGGGTCAAGCCTGCCCGATGAGCGGGGCGTTGCGCCAGCGTCTCGTCGTCGATTGTGGAAAACTTCGGGAGCGAGGAGGCGACGATGGGTGATCAGCGCCGAGTCGTGCTCGTGCCCGTCGACGGGTCCTGGGCTCGTCTGCTGGCGGTCGAGCACCGGCCGCTGCAGGGCCCGCTGCCCGTCTTCATCGCGAACCGGGCCCTGTGCCGCACCTTCGGCGTCGAGCCGGGCAGTGAGGAGGCCGAGCTCGCGGCCCTGCAGGTGGCGTCCGTGGCGGCGCTGTCGTCCAGCGGGCGCCGGATCGTCCTGTCGGCCCGACTCCCGGACACGCTCCTCGGCGGACCGCTCGGGGCAGCCGAGGCGGCCAACGGCGCCGCCTCGCTCGAGCGGCTCGCGCCCCGCCAGGTCGAGGCGTTCTTCACCGACGACGACCGTGTCGACGTCACCGCCGCGGCGCGGGCCGCGGCCGGCCTGGACGTCGACGGGGCCTGGGGACGGGACGCCGTGCAGGAGCTGCTCGGCGAACCGCTGCTGTGGCACGACATCGGCGAGCTCGCCGGCTGGCTCGACCGGCACCCCGGGCACCAGGGGCGCTGAGCCGGGGCCGGCCCCGCCGGGGGACGAGGACGACCGGGACGACGCGGTGCCGCAGGACCCGAGGGTCCTGCGGCACCGTTCTCCGTACGGTCTCTTGCCCGTACGGTTCCTTCGTCCGGCGGCCGGTCTCAGTCCTTGTGCTCGGCGAGCCAGGCGTCGCCGCTGCGCTTCTGGGCGTCGAGCGCCCTGCGCAGGCGCGGCTCGGCCAGCTTCTCGATCTTCTTGCCGAGCAGGGGGACCGTCACCGAGAAGGCCATGTCGTACTCGACGACGGTGCCGGGGCCTCCGGGTTGCAGGCCCGCCCGCGCGGAGACCTTGGCCGGGAGCTTGAGCTTGGCGACCTCGACGACGCCCCTCCAGCCCTCGCCGTCGCGCTCCCACAGGACGCGGGCGTCGACGCTGAGGGTCTCGCCCACCATGGACCTGACCTGGTCGGGGGCCTTGGCCTGGACGGTCAGCGAACTGACGTCGCCCTCGTTCTCGACGGTGATGGCGGTGTCATGGGCCTGCCCGAGATCGGAGAGGTAGTCGGGGGAGGTGAGCATCGTGTGCACGGCGTCTGGTGAGGCCGCGTACTCGTGACGAACATTCAAATCCATGTCGTCCATTGTGCCGGGCGCCGCGAGCGGTCATGATGAGGGGGAGGGGCGCGATCGGGGCAGAATGAGGGCATGCGAATCGATCTGCACACCCACTCCAACGTCTCCGACGGCACGGACAGCCCGACGATGCTGGTGCGCAGGGCCCAGCACAACGGGGTCGCCGTCGTGGCCCTGTGCGATCACGACTGCTTCGACGGTCTGCCCGAGGCGGAGGAGGCCGGCCGCCGGTTCGGCGTCGCGGTGCTGCCCGGCATCGAGATCAGCACCCACAGCGGGGACGCCCAGATCCACCTGCTCGGCTACGGCTGCGACCCGTGGGTCGAGCCGCTGCGCCAGGAGCTGTCGCGCATGCGCGTCTCACGGGCCATGCGCGTCGACGACATGCTGACGAAACTGGACGCCCTCGGCATGCACCTGACCGAGTCGGAGGTCTTCGAGCAGGCCGGTTCGGCCACCACCATCGGGCGTCCGCACATCGCCGACGCGCTCGTCGCCAAGGGCTGCGTCGCCGATCGGGACGAGGCCTTCGCGAAGTACCTGTACAACGGCGGCCCCGCCTACGTCGAGCGCGAGACGCTCGAGCTGGGCCGCGCGATCGACCTCGTCCACGAGGCCCACGGCGTTGCGGTCCTGGCGCACCCGTGGATCCGCGGGGCCGCCGACGCGATGACTCCCGAGGCCGTCTCCCGGCTCGTGCACGAGCACGGCCTCGACGGCATCGAGGTCGACCACCCCGACCATGGCCAGGAGACCCGCCGCATGCTCTTCGACCTGGGCGGGCGGCTGGGCCTCATCCGCACCGGCTCGTCGGACTACCACGGCACGGGCAAGACCGGGCACGACATCGGCTGCGAGACGAGCCGGCCGTCGGCGCTGCACGAGATCGCCGCGCGCATCACCGCCCGCGGAGGCGGCCTGGGCACCGTCGAGCCGATCCTCAACCGGATCTGACCGGTGGGCCGCCCGCCGGTCGGTGCCGGACGCCGGGGCGGCGGGCGGGTAGACTGCGGCCATGCGGATGAGCCCGAGCCTGCCGGCACCGACGGCCCGGTGCCGCTCAGCGGTCCGGGCGCCGGCCGCCCGGTGCTGGTGGCGCCGCTGACGCGGCCATCCCGTACCCCCTCCTTCACGCAACAGTGGTCCCCGAGGCGGCCCTTCGTCATGCTCGGCGGCCGTCCGGGCCCCGGGAAAGGACAACATGCCGGAAGCGACCATGAGTGCGGCGGGCGAGCCCGCCGCGTCGATGCCCGACGGCTCGCTGCGCGCCAGCCAGTTGCGCAGCGACGCGATCGAGGCGGACCTCCCGAAGAACCCGCAGCGCTACCGCCTGCTGACCGGGGACCGTCCCACCGGCAAGCTGCACATCGGCCACTACTTCGGGTCCATCGCCAACCGGGTGCGCCTGCAGGACGCCGGCGTCCCCGCGATGCTCGTCATCGCCGACTACCAGGTGATCTACGACCGCGACGGCGTCGGCGACATCCAGGAGAACGTCTTCAGCGGCATCGCCGACTACCTGGCCAGTGGCATCGACCCGTCGCGGACGACGATCTTCACCCACTCGGCCGTCCCGGCCCTCAACCAGCTGCTGCTGCCCTTCCTCAGCCTCGTCACCGAGCCCGAGCTGCACCGCAATCCCACCGTCAAGGACGAGCTGGAGCACTCGGGGGGCCGGGCGATGAGCGGGCTCATGCTCACCTTCCCCGTCCACCAGGCCGCCGACATCCTGTTCTGCAAGGCCAACCTCGTGCCGGTCGGCAAGGACCAGCTGCCGCACATCGAGGTGACGCGCCTCATAGCCCGCCGTTTCGACGAGCGCTACGGCCGCGCCGTGCCCGAGACCCCCGTCTTCCCGCAGGCCGACGCCCTGCTCAGCCCCTCGCCGGCCATCCTGGGCCTCGACGGGGAGAAGATGAGCAAGTCGCGTCGCAACACCATCGAGATCGGCATGAGCGCCGACGAGACGGCCCGGCTCATCAAGAGGGCCAAGACCGACTCGGACCGCCGCATCACCTACGACCCGCAGAACCGTCCCGAGGTCTCCAACCTCGTGCTGCTCACCTCGTTGGTCAGCGGGCAGAGCCCGCAGGCCGTGGCCGAGCGCATCGGCGACGGCGGCGGTGGCGGCCTGAAGAAGGCCTGCACCGAGGCCCTCAACGACTACTTCGCGCCGATCCGCGCCCGGCGCGCCGAGCTGATGGCCGACCCCGGTCACCTGCGCGAGGTGCTGCACGCCGGCAACGAGCGCGCCAACGAGGTGGCCGAGGCCACGCTCGACGACGTGCGCACCGCGATGCGGATGAACTACTGACGGGCCCGTCGCCCGGCGCGCACCCCGCGGACCGCCATCGGCGTTCTCGCACGCGGCTGCGGAGCCTGCGGGGACTACCGGTGCGAGGCGCGGGGCACGCTCCGGCCACGAGGCCCGGACGTCCTCGACATGCTCGACGGGGCGCCGGCATGCCTCCGGCCCGTGCCTACGGGGCCCGGACCAGCCGTCGCGCGCACATGGCCGTCGCCCCGCCCTCGTGCCGATCCCGGGACGGGGCGTCAGTCCTCGTCGCCCCTCGGGCCGTCGCCCTTGCCCGCCCGCTCGACGGGGCGGCCGTTGCGGGTGCGGCGGCGCTTGCGGTGCGGGTGCTCGGAGCGGCCCCTGCCCTTGGACCGCTCGCCGTCCTTCTCGCGGCGCCTGCCGTCGTGCCTGCCGCGGTGCTTGTCGTCGTGCTTGCCGTCGTGACCGCCCCGGCCGCCGCGGCGCTCGTCCTCGGCGTCGCGCTCGGCGCGGTGCCTGCGCTCGATCTCGGCGCGCGAGGCGGCGCCGGGCAGTCGGCCCTTGACGCCGGCCGGGATGTCGAGGTCCTCGAAGAGGTTCGGGCTGGTCGAGTAGGTCTCGACCGGCTCGTGGAAGTCGAGGTCGAGGGCCTTGTTGATGACCTTCCAGCGGGTGACGTCCTGCCAGTCGACGAGCGTCACGGCGATGCCCTCGTGCCCGGCGCGGCCGGTGCGGCCGATGCGGTGCACGTACTGCTCCGGGCTGTCGGGCACCTCGTAGTTGACGACATGGGTGACGTCGTCGACGTCGATGCCGCGCGCCGCGACGTCCGTGCACACGAGGACGGCGATCCTGTTCTCGCGGAAGCGCTTCATCGTCTTCTCGCGCTGGGCCTGGTTCAGGTCGCCGTGGAGGCCGGCCGCCTCGAAGCCGCGCTCGCGCAGGTCGTCGCACAGGCGCTGGGCGGAGCGCTTGGTGCGGGTGAAGACCATCATCTTGCGCATGCCCTCGGCCTGGAGGACCTTCGCGATGATCTCGGGCTTGTCGAGCTCGTGGGCCTGGTAGACGAACTGGGTCGTCTGCGGGACGGTCATCTGCGCGTTCTGGCTCTCGGCGCGGATGTGCACCGGCTGGTCGAGGCGGCTGCGCGCCAGCGACATGATGACGGCCGGCATGGTGGCGCTGAACATGAGCGTCTGGCGGCTCGCCGGGGCGCGGTCGAGCAGGGCCTCCACGTCGGGCAGGAAGCCCAGGTCGAGCATCTCGTCGGCCTCGTCGAGGACGGCGATGCTCACATGCGACAGGTCGAGGTCGCGGCGGTGCACGAGGTCGAGCAGGCGGCCCGGGGTGCCGACGACGACGTCGACGCCGCGGGCCAGGGCGTCGAGCTGGTCGTCGTAGCCGACGCCGCCGTAGATGGTGACGACGCGTGCGCCGCGCCCGCGCGCCGCCGTGGCCAGGTCGTCGCCGACCTGCATGGCGAGCTCCCTGGTCGGCGTCATGACGAGGGCCTGCGGCCTGCCGTAGGCGGGCAGCTCGTCGAAGCCCTCGTCGCCCGGCAGGACGACGTGCTGGAGGATCGGGATGCCGAAGGCGAGGGTCTTGCCGGTACCGGTGCGGGCCTGGCCGATCATGTCGGCACCGCCCAGGGCGATCGGGATCGCCATCTCCTGGATGGGGAAGGGGTGCTCGATGCCCTCGTCGAGGAGGGCGTCGACGATCGCGGGGGCGACGCCCAGATCGGCGAAGGTGGTCCGCTGCTGCGCGTCCGCGCCGTCGGTGTCGGTGGGATCAGTGCTGGGAAGGGTCATGTACTCGGTTCTCCGCCTCCGCGTCGACGGAGGACACGCTGTCGGTGGCCTGCGCGGGCGCGTCGGGCAGGATCGGGGCCGACCGCGAGCGCGTCGCGCGGAGCCGGAACGGCCGCGAGCGCGTCGCGCGGGACCGAGCGGTTCCGCCGCGGGCCCGGGCGTGCCCGATGTGGAGGATCGGCGCCGCCGGGACGCATCGTGCAGGAGGCGCACGGGTGTGCGCCACGACGAGTCTACCCGGTGGCACCGGCCCAGAGCATCCCGCGCGGGGCCGGTGCCGCTAGTCTGGACCCCGTGAGTCCCACCTCAGACACCCAGCGGAGTGCAGCGGAGCCCCGCCCCGGTGAGGGCCGCGCACCGGCCCCCATCGACCTTCCCGAGGGCGGCGCCCAGCTCCTCGGCCTCACGGCGCAGGCCGACCTCGTCGACTTCGAGATGCTCACGGCGTCGGCGCCCATGGCCCCGAGCCTGTCCCAGCGCATCGACGTGGCGACGCTCGCGGCCGACCAGCTGGGCCGTTTCGAGCGCATCGGCGCCCAGCTCACCGCGCAGGAGCTGGTCGTCCCCGAGGTCCTCGGGCCCTACCGGGAGGCCCTCGACGCCTTCGCCGGGGCCACCCGGGCGGGCGACTGGGCGTCCAGCGTGCTGCGCGCCCTCCTCGTCAACGGGCTGCGCGCGGACTTCGTCACGGCCATCCACGACGGCCTCGACGAGCAGCTCCTCGCCCTCGTCCAGCCGGGCCCCACCGCGTGGCGCATCAGCGACTTCGCCGGGCGCGCCCTCGCCGACGCCCTCGACGCCGATCCCGCCGGGGCCGGCGCCCTGGCCCTGTACGGGCGCCGGTTCGCGGCCGAGGCCGTCGGCCAGATCCAGCGCCTCGTCGCCCGGGAGGTGGAGCTCACCTCCCTCGTCGCCCGCGCGGCCGCCGCCCGGGCGGGCGAGGGGCACGCCGTCGAATCGGCCGGTGACGAGCTGGGCGTCGTGAGCGAGCTCCTCGAGCACCTCATGGCCGAGCACGGCAAGCGGCTGGCGCGCCTGGGGCTCGGCGGCTGAGCGCCGGCGCCCAGATCGCCACGAGCCCCCGTGCGGCCGGCATCGTTGCTCCGCAGCCGGGCCTGCCCATGATGATCCGCCCCGTCCTCCCGTGCCGTACGGCCGAGAGGGGCGGCCGCCTGTCGGGGCGCCGGAACGCTGGCGACGAGGGGCTCCGGGCCGGCGGGGAGCGGCCGGAGCCCTCAGACCGCGCCGAAGCCGACCTGGCGGGCGTGCTCCTGGCCGAACTCGACGTAGGCGATGCGCGCCGCGGGAACGATGACCTGACGCCCCTTGGGATCGACGATGGTGAGCAGACCGTTCTCGCTCGCCAGCGCCGTGCCGAGGGCCGCCGTGATGTCCTCGCGAGACTGGTCGGTCTCGATGGACAGCTCGCGGGTGACGTTCTCGATGCCGATCTTGATATCCACGGCACCCACCGTACCCGGCGGCCCGGGCGGGGCCTGCGCTCGCCGTGCCGGCCGGGCTCCCGAACCGTCGTCGATCCCGCGAGCCTCCGCCATGCGCCTCGCTGTCGCTCCCGGGGCGGGGGAGCGCACGGTGCCGGGCGCGCGACGCCCCTCGCGGATGTCGTCTCCGGGGGCGGGGGAGCGTTCAGAGGGGCAGCTCGGGCTGGGGAGGGGAGGCGGCGGGTCTTCGCGTCCCCGTCGTCCCGTCGTCGGCGCCACCACGAGCCCCGTCATCGGCGGCCCGGCGGGTCGGGCCGGCGGCGGGCGCGCGGCTCGGCGGCTCGGAGGGCCCCTGCGGGGGAGCGGACGCCGCCCGGCCTCCGGCGGCGGGAAGGTCCTCCTCGTCGATGCGGATGAGGCCGACGCTGATGTTGTCGTGGCCGCCCTGCTCATTGGCCCAGTCGACGAGCGCGCCGGACAGCCTCTCGGCGCTGGCGTCCGCCTCGACGGGCAGGTGGTCGAAGACGCCGCGGAGCTCGTCGGCGGCGGAGGCGTAGTTCCACAGGCCGTCGGTGCAGACCATGAGCCATCCCGGCCAGGCGACGCGGAAGGCCGAGACGGTGGAGTCGAGGCCCGGGGCGCTGGGGCCGAGCCACTTGGTGATGGCGTGCGCCTGGGCGCTCGCCTCGGCGACCTCGCGCGGCGTGCCGAGCGCGATGCTCAGCTGGGCCATCGAGTCGTCGGTGGTGAGAACCATGTTGGTGCCGTCGTCGCCGAACCAGTAGGCGCGCGAGTCGCCGATGCTGGCGACGATCACCAGTCCGCGGTGGAAGAGCGCGAGGACGAGGGTGCAGGCGTAGCCGTCGGGGTCCCCGCCGGCTCGGGCGACGATCTCGTCCTGCGCCGTGAGGAAGGCCATGCGCATGGTCAGGCACAGGTCGTCGGGGTCGTTGACGCCCGGATGGCGCGTGAGCGCGTCGATGAGGGAGTCGGTCGCCGCGTCGACGGCGATCTGGCTGGCCAGCTCGGAGTGGGCCGAGGTGGAGACGCCGTCGGAGACGGCCGCGATCGCGCTGTGGCGGGCGGCGGTGTTGGTCGCCGCGATGGCCAGCGCGTCCTGGTTGGGGGACCTCTTCGCGCCGACGTTCGACGCGCCGCCCGCCCATGCCACGGGGCCACGGCGCAGATCATCGCGCCCCGTGGCTCGTGGTTCTGTGGTCATCCGGTCTCCCCGATCGGCCTGTGTGCACTCCAGTTCATCACCCGCAGCGCCCGGCGGGGGGCACCGCACCGCGTCGGTGGGGACGCGGGACCGGCGGCTCTGCTCAGGTGGACCCCAGCATCCTATGCGAGACCCGGAGCGGCCCGCCACGAGCACGACAGGAGGCCCCACCGCGGTGTCGGGCAAGGCCTCCTGGATCCGAGGAGTGGTGCTCAGCTGAGCGGCTTGACGTGTTCTGCCTGCTGGCCCTTGGGGCCCTGGGTGACGTCGAACTCGACCTTCTGCCCCTCATCGAGCGAGCGGAAACCGCTGGTCTCGATGACCGAGTAGTGGACGAAGACGTCATCGCTCGAACCGTCGACGGCGATGAAGCCGTAACCCTTCTCAGCGTTGAACCACTTCACAGTTCCGGTGGTCATGTGAACTCCCTGTCGTTTGCTCTCGGACCTCTGTCTGACGGTCCGCTGCTCGTGTCACACACCGTTTCCAATGAGATCAGCCGAAGTGGTTCCGGCTCGAACAGTTCCTCCATCCTTCCACACATTCGGGTCCGGGGGGAAGGCGCGGTGCTCCACGGGCTCGTCGGCGCCGCGGCGATGCCGGCATCCGCAGGGCCCGCGAGCGGATCCCGGAGCGGAAATGTCGGTGGCCGGTGCTTGCATTGTGTCCATGCCGCAGCAGCAGATGGACCGGTGCCAGCGGGCCTTCCTCGAGGCCGCCGCGCAGCCGCGCGCCGCCGTCTTGGCGGTGGGCGGCCCGGGCACCGGCAAGAGCACCGCGCTCGTGCGGTCCGTCGTCGCGGCCGCGGAGGCCGGCGCCGGTCTCGACGGGCTCGTCGTGCTCACATGGTCGCGGCCCGCGGCGCACCGGCTGCGCGCCGAGATCATCGCCCGGCTCGGGCGCACCCAGCGGGCCCCGGCCATGACGACCGTGCCGGGCTGGTGCCTCGCCCTCCAGTCGGCCTACGGGCCCCGCGGCGGCGACGGCGGGATCCCGCGCGTCCTCACCGGCCCCGAGCAGCAGATGCAGGTGCGCGAGCTCCTCGAGGGCGAGGGCGAGTGGTTGTGGCCCGCCGAGGTCCGCCCGGCCGTGCGCACGCGCGCCTTCACGCAGGAGGTCCGCACCGGCATCGCCCGCGCCCGTCAGCACGGCCTCGACCCCGACGACCTCATCGCGATGGGCGAGCGCACCGGTCGGCCGCAGTGGGTCGGGCTCGGCCGGTTCTTCGAGCGCTATCTCGACGTCCTCGACGGGCAGGGCGTCTGGGACTACGCCGAGCTCGTCCACCGTACGCGGCTCCTGCTGCTCGACGAGCAGGTCGCCGCCGACGTCGCCGCGCGCCTGCGGGGCGTCCACGTCGACGAGTTCGCCGAGCTCGACCGCTCCCAGATCGGGCTCCTCGCGCAGGTGCACGGGCTCGGCGTCCCGGTGATCGCCGCCGCCGATCCCGCCACCCGCGTCTTCGCCTTCCGCGGGGCCGATCCGAGGGCCGTCGCCGACTTCCCGTGCCGCTTCGCCGCCCCGGGCACCGGGGCGGCGGTGGTCGTCCCCTTCGGGACCAATCACCGCACCGCCCCGGGCGTGCTCGCGGCGGTCGGCGCCGTCCTCGCGCACAACCCGGCCGAGGTCCTGCCCTCCGCCGCCGGTCCTGCGCCCGGCCCGCTTGCGGGCCGGGCGCAGGCGAGCGGGTCGGACGAAGGCCGGCCGGAGGTGAGCGTCCTCCTCCATCCGACCGGGGCGGCCCAGCTCGACGCCGTCGCCCGGTGGCTGCGCGCCCGCCACGCCCACGGCGCCGCCTGGTCCGACATGGCCGTCGTGGGACGCGCCGGCAGGGGCCAGCTGGCGCTCGTCGCGAGAGCGCTCACGGGGCTGGGCGTCCCCGTCGACGTCGACGGCGACGACATCGCCCTGGGCGAACAGCCGTGCGTCCGGCACCTGGTCGGTGCGGCCGAGTGCTGCCTCGCCCTGTCCTCCGGAGATCCGCTCGACCCGGCCCGCGTCCTCGCGCTGGTCGGCGGCCCGCTGTGCCCCGCCGAGCCCAGGGGCCTGCGGCGCCTCGGCAGGCGGCTGCGGCGCGGCAGCGACGCCCCGGACGTCG
>ERZ773004.115-NODE-115-length-52782-cov-5.332979_pt1 | contig 52782 bp, 59 predicted proteins | sample MGYA00580667_ERZ773004 | MGnify/ENA primary metagenome ERZ773004 (study PRJEB29015, sample SAMEA2737963) | human oral metagenome | biome: human oral; feature: human-associated habitat; material: dental | place: China | collected 2123 ... | reverse complement strand
GACAAAAGATAGAATGTCACGTTATGCTAAAATAGCCCTTGGGGTAATTGATTACGAATAAAATAATGGTGCAACTTAAATTGCGAATCCTACTTTAACAGTATTTTAGACGTTTATATATAGACTTATAAAATAACATAAAACACTTTGGGGTGTCTCCAAAGTGTCTCCAAAACTCCATTGAAATGATGGGGTTTTTTATATTTCATACACTTTTTACTCCTCCCTCAAAATTTTCTACCGTTTTTAGTTAAATTATAATTTTTTACAACACAATTATATTATAAAATAATAAAATAAGATATTTTTTGTAATGAGTTTCATTATCATTTCTTTCGAATAAATTTTTTTAATCTTAAAGGGCCTATAAATATTTATTTATTTCAGCGCTAATACACAGATTATAACCTCTATTAATCACTGAAATAATAATCTTCGTGATAATTACTTAAGATGCAAATCATTACTATATTTATTTGAATTTTGCCATACTATATGATAATACAAATACAAAATAATGTATTATAAAACTTTTAAAAATAGAATTGTGAGCGGTTTCTTTGACTTTGAACATTTATTGATATACAGTAATAGTAGATAGAAATTTACTTATTATGTCTAATTCTAACGACTAAGATAATAAATGTCTAAATAAATGGGAAAGGAGTAAAAATATGATTTGGTCAATTATTGTAGGAGGGTTTATAGGTTTTATTGCAGGAGGGATTACTAAAAAAGGTGGAGCAATGGGTATCATTGCAAACATCATTGCAGGATTAGTAGGGTCTTCTGTGGGACAAGCACTATTTGGTTCATGGGGACCTAAGTTAGCTGGAATGGCATTAGTTCCTTCTATCCTAGGTGCAGTTATTGTTATTGCTGTTGTATCATTCTTTTTTGGTAAAAAAGAATAAATAGCCTTTTCAAAAATAGTACGATTTAAAATAATTAAATAGGTTGTTTTAGTATATCACTAATCATACTAACTACCGTTTTTTTAAACTACTATTTTTATGTGAAAGGAGGTATTTTACATGGTGCTAACGCCAGATTCTAGTATATCGGCAGGAAAAAATAAACATTTATCTAAAGTTGATGAAAAAAAATCAGATGAAGAAATCAAAGAAATTGCCGATGAAGCGAGAGAAGCAGTAAAAAATGCTATAGAAGAAGTAAAAGAAATATTTGGTTATAACGAAGAATAACTTTTATAACAGGAGGTATTATTATGTCAATAGAAGAAAAATTAGATCAAGCTAAAGGATCAGTTAAAGAAGGTGTAGGAAAATTAACTGGTGATGAAAAACTAGAAAAAGAAGGAACTGCAGAAAAAGTAGCTTCTAAAGTTAAAGAAGTTTTTGTAGACGCAAAAGACGCTGTAGAAGGTGCAATTGAAGGCGTTAAAAATGTTGTAAAAAAAGATGAAGAATAATTCTTAAAATTAAAACAAGTTCCATAATCTTATAATTAGTAAAACTGTTATAGAGATTATGGAACTTGTTTATTTTTTGTATTGTTGATAGTTATCTATATTTCTTGCTGTTTATGATTAGCAATCATTTCTTCCAGTTCAGATGTTAAATGAAACTATCTCTCGCTAGAAAAGTATTCTGACTTGTACTCATTAAAAGGTTTTTTTCTAAAATACTCTCTTTCTATACCGCCATTTAGCTGTATTTGAAAATTCTTTAGACTTTCCATACATCGTTCATTAATCTTTAAAAAGCTATATGTATCTGATTTTTTTAAAAAATTTCCAAAAACTTATCTTTATATTGTTTAATAGTCTTGTCAAAATTATTAAGCCTTACCTTCTTTGTCTTTAATTCAAAACGTTCATTAACTTTTGATTCATACTGAAATTTTCTACTAATAAACTTGTTAAATAATTTTGCTAACTTCACTATCTAGAATAATAAAAGATACTCGGAACTAGCAGGTGTTCGTTTAATTACACCAAAAGGATTAAGACATTCTCATGTATCATATATAATCAATAAAAAAAGTCAGATGAGTAGCTAAAAAATCATCTGACTCTTTGTTTAATTCAACAGGAACACCTACTAAAACTTTTAGTAGGTGTATTTGCAAATTATATCAGCTTAGTTACTTCAATAGTGTATTTCCAGAGGAAGATTAAATATCCCTAAAATCTTCTACCAAAAATTCTTCTCATAATTACCCCAAAGACAAACTGAATATAAAGAACCCTAGTATATGCACTTATAGAATAACAGTAAATTTTATCTCTGTCAACAGAAATTTAGTTTTTTTCTCTAAAAATTTTGCAAACTGCAACTAGCTAGTAAGTCTAGGATGAGAATAGACTAAGAAGGAAAGAATATGCTAAAATAATAGTAGGAAAAAAGAAGGGGGGAGAACGAGATGAAAATTATAAAACTGTTGTTAAACGCGATATTAATTGTTAGTTTTTTATGTGGTTGTAGTAAAAATATAGATAAAAAAGAGGATGCCCCAACTAAGACGGAGGAGAATAAAAAAGAAGATAATAAAGTAAACCGTCAAGAAAATAATCCTAATGATAAAAATAATATTAATAATAATGAGGTTATAAATAAGACTCAAGATGGAGAAAAATCCCCAAATAATGAAACGTCTCAAGTAAAAGAAACACCAAAAGAAACTAATAGAAAAGTTAGGCTTAATGTAACACCACAAGTACAAAAAGTTTGGTATTATTGTGCTCCTACTAGTGTTAGCATGATTTTATCATATCGCGGAGTATATGTAGATCAATTCACATTAGCTAAAGAAATGGCAACTTATGAACCATTTGGAACACATAATAAAGATGCTATAAGAGTATTAAATAAATATATGTTTGGATATGAATTCCCAGCTACAGGACAAGCAGGTTATCGTTTAGAAGTCGTAGTCGGTGGTACGCAAAGTGCACAAGAAATTTCATTATTTAAGCAGAGATTAAAGAAAAACATAAAGGATGGGTATCCTATGTATTTAACAATGGATGTTTCTAAAATATATCCAGGTTTAAAGGGAGAACATAATGTTACAGCAATCGGCTATATAGAAACAGAAGATGGCTCTGATATAAAATATGTTTATTATTTAGATCCAGCCCCTAAAGTACAAGATAGTGTATATGGTGGGTTAAAAATAGAAACACCAGAGAAATTATTGAATTCAATGCTAACATGTGAAGAACCTAACTATGCATGGTAAGAAAATAAAGAATTAGTTGTTTACAAAAATAAGCTTATTTTTACAAGTGAAATATAGGAATAATTTTGCTTGTAAAAATGCTTAGATAGTCTAACAACTAGTTCTTTTATTTTGTGAAAAATAATTGAGAGAAATAGGTAATTAAGGTGGAATAAGAAGGAATAATTATGATATAATAAAAAAGATATAAAGAATAAAATGATGAAAGGAGAGAGTATGTATAGAGATGGAAAGCCCCAAAAGGGGGATGTAGTAAAAATAATTGCTTATAAACATGACGGTTCTATACATAGAATTTGGCATAAAAACATTGTTCTTGAAGCGGATGAACAAGTTTTAATTTTGGCAAATAATAGAACATTAGTTACAGAAAGCGATGGACGAACTTGGGTAACAAAAGAGATTGCTCTAGTTTATTTCCATAGCGAAAGTTGGTTTAATATAATTTGCATGTTTAGGGAAGATGGCGTACATTATTATTCAAATTTAAGTAGTCCATTTGCTTATGATGTAGATGGTGTGAAATATATTGACTATGACCTTGATATAAAAAAATATCCAGATGGTAAATACTTCTTATTAGATGAAGATGAGTATAATCAGAACAAAGTGCGTTATAATTATGGGGAGAAGATTGATAAAATATTGAAATATAATGTTAACAAACTGCAAGAATGGATAGATAACAATCAAGGAGCGTTAGCACCAGACTTCGCAGATGTTTGGTTAGAAAATTATGAAAAAATAACAAAAGAGGATAAAAATGTTAAAAGGTAAATTTTGCATAGAATTAAGGGATGATGAAGTTTCGGTAAAAATTGGAAATAAGTTAAAAGAATTTCTTCTTGCTAGTAATATGAAAGAAGATACTGAAAATCCTGATTATGTTTTTGCAATTGGTGGAGATGGAACAGTACTGCGTACTTTTAATAAACATATAGATAATTTAGATAAGATAAAATTTTTGTCTATACACACAGGTCACCTAGGGTTTTATACAGATTATTCAGTTCAGAATTTTGAAAAATTATTTTTTGATATGTTGGCATTAGAGCCGAAAATAGAGCAATATCCGATATTAAGGTTAAAAGCATATTGTGAAGATGGAGAGCTACTAGGAGAATATTATTCTCTAAATGAAATTACCGTGAATAATCACACAGGGACGACTTATGCGGCCAAAGTTTATATAAATGGGGTACATTTTGAAAGTTTTAGAGGAGATGGGCTATGTATAAGTACGCCAACGGGATCTACAGCTTATAACAAGAGTCTTGGTGGTGCGGTAATTCATCCGCAGTCAGCAGTATATCAAGTTACGGAGATAGCAGCATTAAATAACTTGGTTTATAGAACATTAGGTAATTCTCTAATTTTGTCAGAAGATGACGAACTAACTATAAAACCAATAAAGGCTGATAATCATCGTATAAGTGTTGACCATTTACACTTTAATTATGAAACAATATCAAAATTACAAATTACTTTAGCAAAGGATAAAAAGATTTCTTTTATTCGTTACAACGATGATAGTTTTTGGCAACGAGTAAAAAGATCGTTTATTAGCAATGACTAATTTAGTATTAACTTATACAATAGAAAAAGAACAATGTTTACGCGAGTTTTTGTTAGAAAATAACATCTCGCGTAAAACTTTAACAAGGATAAAATTTGATAATGATGGCAGTATTAAGGTAAATGACAAAGAAGAAAATGTCCGCTATATTTTGAAAAATGGTGACAAAGTAACAATAACATTGCCAAGCGAAAAATTTAGCGAAAATGTTCGTTTTATAGAAAGGAATCTGGATATTATTTATGAAGACGAGTATTTTCTTGTAGTCAATAAACCTGCTAATCTACCTTCTATTCCTTCAAGAAATGAAGGAGATGCATCGCTTTTAGAAATAGTTAATACTTATTTTCATGATAATAACTATGTTACTATTCCACATATAGTCACTCGCCTTGACAAAAATACTACAGGACTAGTTTTAATCGCCAAACATCGTCATATTCATGCGCTATTCGGCAAAACAGACATAAATAAATTTTATCTTGCACTCACAAAAGGAAAAGTTGCTGACCAAGTTGTAGAAGCCAATATAAAAAGAGAAGCGGATAGTATTATAACCAGATGTGTTGCAGAAGATGGAGATTATGCCAAAACACAAATTTGGTTAGAGAAGTATGATGAAAAGAATAATGTGAGTTTAGTAAAATTAAAATTATTTACAGGGCGTACTCATCAAATACGAGTGCATATGAGTCATTTAGGTCATTCACTTTTGGGAGATGAACTGTATGGAGGGAACAAAGACCTTATAGCAAGACAAGCATTACATTGTTATAACTTGCAATTTAAACATCCGATAACACAAAAAGAACTTTCTTTGGAATCTCCTTTAGCAGGAGATATTAAAAATATTACAGATAGCATAGGAATATATTAATTCTTGTGCTATTTATTTTGATTCTAATAAAAAATAAGTGCTTATAAATTCAAAGAGGCGTTGCCAAAATACTAAAGAATTAGTTTGTAATAAATTTTCAGAATATTCACATTAAAATATTTTCAATAAATAAAATTTATGATATAATTTAATGTAAATGAATAACAAGAAAAGGAGAGAGATATTATGGTATCATCATTAAAATTTGTAGGGAATACACCTATATATAAAATAGACAACACAAATATTTTTGTGAAGCTTGAAAAGTATAATTTAGGGGGTAGTGTTAAAGATCGTGCTGTTCTTGGTATGCTGGAAGAAGCAAAACGTCAAGGAAAAGTAAATAGCAATACTATTATCGTAGAGCCGACTAGTGGGAATACAGGGATTGCTGTCGCTATTTTAGCGTCAGTATTAGGCTTAAAGGCTGTTGTTATTATGCCTGAAAGTATGAGCGTAGAGCGTCGTACGTTAATTAAAGCATATGGAGCACAATTAATCTTGACACCAAAAGAATTAGGGATTAAAGGATCAATCGATAAAGCTGCAGAAATTCGTGAAAAATATGACAATGCTATTTCTTTAAGCCAATTTGATAATCCTGCAAATCCAGCATATCACTATGCAACTACAGCGAAAGAAATTTTAGAGCAAGTTCCGGATTTAGATATCTTTGTAGCAGGAGTGGGAACTGGCGGAACGTTTTCTGGTGTTGCTAAATATTTGAAAGAAAATAAACCTGAAGTTTTAGCAATCGCACTTGAGCCAGAAGAATCACCAGCTATTAGTAAAGGACATGGAGGGGTTCACAAAATCCAAGGTATTGGAACAGGATTTGTACCGGAGAACTTTAAAAAAGAACTTATGGATGAAATCTATACAGTATCAAGTGACGAAGCAATAAACGAAACTAAAAACTTCGTGAGAACAACTGGTATTGGAGTTGGAATTTCCTCAGGAGCGGCTATTGCTGGTGCGAAAAAAGTAGCGGCTAAGTATCCCGATAAAAAAATTGTAACAATCTTACCTGACGGAGTAGATAAATATTTATCTATGTTAGAGTTTGATGAAGTTACATATGTAGAAGTGTAATGAAGTTTTTTGATAATTTACGCTATAACATTAACCGAGTGCTTAGAGAAGATCCTGCTGCTGAGTCTAAACTTATGATATATTTAACATATCCACATATAAAGGCATTGAATTATCACTATTTTGCACATAAGTTATATAAAAAAAAACACCATACTTTGGCAAGAATACTTGCTAAACGTGCTAGGCGAATAACGGGTATAGAAATTCATCCAGGAGCCAAAATAGGTAAAGGTCTGTTTATAGATCATGGTATGGGAGTTGTAATTGGCGAAACTGCAATTGTAGGGGATAATGTTACTATGTACCATGGAACAACTTTAGGAGGGACGACATTAAATCCGATAAAAAGACACCCAACCATAGGAAATAATGTCATTATCGGTGCGGGTGCCAAGGTTTTAGGTAATGTCACAGTAGGAGATAATTCTAAAATAGGAGCAAATGCGGTTTTGAAAAAGAGTGTTCCACCTGGTACGCTAGTTTATGAGGCTCGTCCTACAATAAAATATGAAGAATAAGATTAACTGAAATCCAAGTTATTTTGCTTGGATTTTAGTTTTTTTAATTATAAAATAATGATAAATAAAGCTAATAATTCATTTTTTAGGAGGTGAGATGGTGAAAAAAATAAAAAATTTAATTTTCGATTTAGATAATACATTGTATGACTTTAGTACGGTATGGAAAAAATCTAATAAATTAGTCTTTGAGTACCTTGGGTATGATAAGATAACGTCTTATGATGAATTCTTTACAACTTATAAAAGAATAAATAACGAATTGATGAAAGAAATTCATAGAGGAAATCTTAAGTTGATAAATCTTCGCAATGAAAGATTAATTAAGACTATGGAAATATACGGATTGCATTTAACGTTGGAAGATTGTGGTATTTATTATAAAAAGCAGTTTGAATATATAATAGATTGCATAGAGCCGAATAAAGAACTAAATGAGAAGCTAAAAAAATTAAGCAAAAAGTATAAATTAATCCTTTTGACCAACGGAAAGAGTTATGAACAAAGATTGAAGCTAAAAAAACTTGGTTTAGATAAATTATTTAGCCTGTATATTTCTGAAGAGACGAAGGTAAGTAAACCTAAACCGTTGGCGTTAACAAATATTTTGGATAATGAGAATTTAATTGCAGATGAAACAATGATGGTAGGTGATTCAATTTTCTACGATATAAAGCCAGCTCAAAAATTAGGATTAAAAACTTGTTTAATAGAGAAAAAATGGCATTTTGATGACAAAATTGTCCATTATGAAGGATGTAAAGTAAAAAATATTAATGAATTTCTTGAACAATTAGAGATGTTATAACATATAAAAATAAAAATTATTTTTCTGACTATAAAGAAAATATTAAAATGTTTATATCGATAAAAAACTCAGAGTATCGCAATCATAGTCTTTATGAAAGTTGTTTGATTATATTTGCCAGAAATAAAATTAAAATAATTGTTAAGTATTTTAAAAAGTGCTATTGAAGGAAACTGTATAATCTGTTATAATGGCCATGGAAACAATAACAATATATACAAAGGAGACAATTTTATGAAACAGAGTAAATTGTTGGCTGTAACTATGGCAGCTGTTTTATCATTAACATTAGCGGGGTGCTCATCATCTAAACCTGCAGAAAATAATAGCAATACTCCAACAGTAAAAGCCATGTCTGGGGAAGATTTAAATAAAATCGAAAAAGATGATAAAGAAAAAGAAAAACACCTTGTAATCGATGTTCGTGCAGAAAACGAATATAAAGAAGGGCACGTTAAACACGCTATCAACATTCCACTAGCTGATATCGAAAAAAATATCGATAGAATCAGTGCTTGGAAAGAAAAATCAGTAATTGTATACTGTAATACTGGTAAGAAAAGTAAAGAAGCTGCTGAAAAATTAGTAAAAGCAGGATTCAAAGATGTAAGTGACGCTAAAGGAGTTAAAGAATATAAAGACTACGAATTAGTTAAATTTACTACATTACTTGCAGACCAATTCCAAGCAGCTATTGATAAAAAAGAAGGTACATTTATCGATGTTCGTGAAGCAAAAGATTTTGAAAAAGGACATGTAGCAGGAGCTAAAAATATTGATGTTAAGAATCTAGATAAAGATCTTGCAGCATTATTACCAGCTGATAAAAACGCACCAGTTTACACTTACTGCTACAGTGGTAACCGTTCAGCTAAAGCTGCTCAAAAAGCTGTAGAATTAGGATATACAAATGTTTATAATGCTTGGGATGGAGCAAAAGAACACGAATATAAATTCTAATAAAAAATTAATAAGTTAGTATCAATTATTAGTAACTAATAGGCCTTTAGGGTATACTAAAAGGACAAGGTGTTAATAAAAGTTTACGTTTCACCTTGTCTTTTATTAAATAAAGAGGTATGAAGGGAAATAGGTTTAATGAAAAAAAATAAAATTTTAACTGCTAGTATAGCAGCGGTATTATCACTAACATTAGCGGGGTGTTCAGGATCAGCTTATTCAGTAAAAGGTGATGACTTAATGAATATCCAAAAAAATGAACAGGAAAAAGAAAATTATCTTGTTATAGACGTTCGAGATGAAGCAGCTTATAAAGAAGGGCATTTAAAATATGCTATTAATATTCCGGTTGCAAATATCGATAAAAGTATTGAAGGGATAAGCTCATGGCGCGAGAAAAAAGTTGTTGTTTATAGTGATGACAACAATAAATCAAAAGAAGCGCTAGACAAATTGACAAAACAAGGATTTAAAAATATAAAAATTGCTCAAAATACAAAAGAGTATAAGTATGAATTTGTAAAATACACGGTATTAAATGGAGCTAAGTTCCAAGATGCACTATTAGATCATAATGCTAATAACTTCTTCTTGGATGCACGTGACAAAAAAGACTTTGAAGAACGTCATGCAATGGGTGCTAAAAACGTAGATTCAAAAAATCTAGATAATCTTCATTCTGTTTTACCAGAAGATAAAAACACACCGATATACGTTTATTGTTATACTGGCGATCGTTCATCGGTAATTGCACAAAAACTTATTGATTTAGGGTACAAAAATGTTTTTAATGCATTAGATGGAACAAAAGAACACAATTATAAATTTGAAATAGCAGATTGTTGTAAAGATCCTAGTGAAGCAACAAAAGGTTCAGAAGCATCTCATGAAGGACATGCTAATCATGATTCTGCCAAAAAAGATGATCATTCAGGACATAATCATGGTTCTGATAAAAAAGATGACCATTCAGGACATAATCATCATTAATTAATGAAAGGAAGGGGGAGCGTAGTCTTCCCCTTTTGTAATATTTGTATGAAAGAGAAAATTATATTGTTTACGCGAGTTCCTAAAGAGGGGACTACGAAAACGCGTCTTTATGACTTTATGTCGCCAGCAGAAGCTGTTAATATCCAAAAGAAATTGTTGAAGAAAAATTATAACTTATTAGCGGAAACCAATAGGGAGTTGCTTGTTTTTCATGATGGGAATAGTTCGGATGATAAAGGAATGTCAGAGCTTATTTCATGTGATAGATTCTATTATCAAAAAGGTGGTACTCTAGGTGATAAGATGTATAATGCAATGTCAGAGGTTTTCCTAGATAGTAAAGTTATTTTGCTTGGTTCCGATATTTTTAACTTGGAAAAAGATATGATTGAAACAGCCTTTGAAAAACTTGAAACACATGATGTCGTTATTAATCCAAGTGAAGATGGCGGATATTTCTTAATTGGTATGAAGAAAGCTATAAAAGAAGTTTTTGATTTACCGAGTTATGGAGACAGCTCAGTTTTAGAAAATTTAATTAAGGTACTAGAGGAAAATAATTTTACATATTATTTAGGTAGAGCTGGTCTTGACATCGATACTAAAGAGGACTTACTTTATGCTGAAACAGGCTATAAAAATATCAAACTATTAGGGGCTGGAGAGTATAATATTAACTTTACATTCGATGAAGATAATATGAAAAAAGTTCTTCGTTTAAATATGAAGAGCCAAATGAACTTGGATAATCAAATAGAATACGAATTTGAGACTTTGGAATTATTAAAAGATAGTGGAGTTACGCCTAAACCATATAAACTTGTGATAACTACCGAGTATTTGCCATATAATTATTTGACGATGGAATTTTTAAAAGGTGTTGCATTAGATTATACGAAGGACATGAAGATTGCGAGTTACTTGCTTAGTAAAGTTCACAATACAGCATTTGGTGAGAATAATCTTATTAAAGCGGAGAATCCATTCCAACTTATGTATGACGAGTGCGAGAGCATGGCAAGTAAATATTTAACTTGGGAGAATGCAGACGACAAAGTTTCGCAATATATTAAAGATTTTTTAAAAACCTGTAAAGAGCTTATTCCAACGGAGTACAAAATAAAAAATCCATGTATTATTAATACAGAGCTTAATTCTGGTAACTTTTTGATTGGAAATAGCAAGGAAGATAGTTATATTATTGATTGGGAAAAAGCTTTAATAGGAGAGTGCGAGCAGGACCTTGCACACTTTTTAGCACCGACAACGACGTTTTGGAAAACAGATATAGTTTTAACACCAAAAGAGATTGATGATTTCTTACAAGATTATAGCCAATATCGTAACTATGATCGTGCTCGCTTTGATAGATATTTGATTTTTAATTGTTTACGAGGCGTAACTTGGTGTTCGATGGCTTACAGAGAATATAGTGAAAGTACAAAGCTGTTGACAGATGAGTTTACTTTCAAGAAAATTTCATCTTATATTAGTTATGAATTTTTAGAAAAGATTTCAAAGTATTTTAATTAGAAAGTATAAAAGGAGAATATTATGACGGAGTTTATACAAAGTTTTGGTGTTGTTGCACCAATTGTCTATGTGTTGATGTTTGCGATACTGCCGGTGTTTTTCTTTCCAGTCCCAATTTTGGCTGTAGCTGGAGGACTTGCATTTGGATTTGTAGAAGGTAGCTTATTAACATTCTTAGGAGCATCTATAAATTGTTATATAATGTTTGTTATCTCAAGACGTTTTGGGCGCGATTGGGTTCGTAATTACTTAGCGAGAAAGATGAAGCCAGAACAACATGCACGTATTTTTGGAGTGAGTGATGAAAAGTTAATGGTGAGTTTAGTTATATTACGACTTATTCCTTTAGTTCCATACAATATGATAAACTATGGATATGGACTTACTAATATAAGTTTAACAAAATACATGATAGCGAGTGTATTAGGAATTGTACCAGGAACGATTGTTTTCTTAAACTTTGGCGCAACTAGTTCCAACGTTTTTAGTAAAGAATTTTTAATCGCTTCATTACTAGTGATACTACTAACTGTAGGTTCAATCTACTTGTCAAAACTAGTGGAAAAAAGAGAACAACAGAAAAAATCTCAAGAACAAGAATAGAAAAAGCTCTTTAAGACGTTTAATTTTATGTCTTAAAGAGATTTTTTTATGTTTAACCGTTAATTTATTATATGTAAATTATACTTACTTCAGCAAAAGTAGCATTTCCAGTTAAAATTATTTTAACATCATTAGTATTTGGAGTAGCAAATGGAGTATTAACTTCTCCAAGAATTGAAGAGATTCTATTTTCAACAGACCATTCTTTAGGAACGAATATTTTTACATCTCCAAATGTTGCTGTAATACTTATATGAACATCTTTGATAGAATAAGTATCTAATTTTTCAAAGTAAATATTTGTGCTGCCAAATGTTGTGGTTGATCTGAAATAATCTAGTTCGTTAATATTGATATAGCGGACATTTTCACCGAAAGTGACGTTAGAATAGTCCTGAGTTTCTGTTTTTTTAGTATATCCACGGAATCTATCTTTTTTACGTTGGAAGCTATATTTTAACTTTTTAGGAAATAGCATTGATATACCTATACTAAGAAGAATAGCAATCCAAATCACTTTTGCAGAAGATATAGTCGTAAAATGGAAGTGTTTGTTATAAATGATAAACAGTAGTGCTATTGGTAATATCGTTCCAAAAACATCAAAATCAGTTAATCCTCGTATAATAAAATAGCCTAAAATAATAGTTCCTAAAGTTAGAAATATAGTTCCTGATGGAAAGAAGTTTAATTCGCCAAATGCGATTGATATTGCAAAAATAATAAATAGTAAACCTATTAGACTTTTTTTTCTCATAAGTTTTTACCTCATTTCTTTTAATTTTTCTTTGACAATTTTGTAATAGTGTCTTGATATATGAACAGTTTTTTTGCTTTTTGAAAAAGATGCGGTACTCGCTCCTGAAAAAGATTTTTCAAGCGAGTAAATTGCTCGAAGATTTATTATTGCAGATTTAGAAACTCGACAATAATAAAATGGAATTATACTTTCTAATTCATAAAGTTTGTATTTCACTTCGTAAAAATTATCATAAGAGTGTGCATAAACTTTATTATCGTCGGTTTCGAAAAATAAAATATCACTAAGGGGAATAAAATATTCTGTGTCATCTTTATAAAAAATAATTTTTTGGGTACTTGCAAGAGCTTTTTCCACTAAATCTTTTATCGCGATAACATCATTACTTAACTCAGGAGATTTTATAACAACTTCTATATCCGTAATATTTGAATCAAGTTTAATATTAATTTTCATATTGTCTCCTTTCTTTATTCTTATATGTATATCATACTACATATAAGAAAGAAAATTAATAGTTTTTCAGTAAGTGGTAAAGAAGATAAGGTAAGTGGAGAAAAAGTAGTATTAAGATGGTTTGCTTTCTACGGTAAGCTATTGCTTTTTTATATATTTTATTGTATAATAAATCTTGTTCATGGGAGTGGATGAGTTCTGGTGTGCTCTCTAGTCTTCAAAACTAGTATGAGGGGTTAAGAGCCTCTTGGGTGGGTTCGATTCCCACACATTCCCGCCAGTCTTTATAATTATAGATGGAGTCGGTGCAACGCATCGATTTTTTTTATTATATAGTGATATTATTTAAAATTAGATAATTGTTAATAGAAAATAATCGTTTGTAAGAGAGTGAAGTAGAGTGTATAGTAGAATCTTAGGAGGATTATTATGGCGAAATTTTATGCAGTGAAAAATGGAAGAAAAGTAGGGATTTTCTCAACATGGGAAGAATGTCAAAAACAAGTGGTAGGTTTTAAAGGAGCTATATACAAAAGTTTTAAAACAAAAGAAGAAGCAGAAACATATTTGAATGAACGTGAAATTATCAGCGAAAAACTAGAGAAAGTCGAAGGAGTTTATGCCTATATAGATGGCAGTTACGATAGGATAAATGGCATTTATGGTTCTGGAGTTGTTATTGTTGATGGAGATCAACATTATGAATATAAGCATGCTGGCAATAAAGGAGAATATGCTGAATTACACAACGTAGCTGGTGAACTAGAAGCAGCAAAATTTGTTATGTGGTATGCAGTTGATAAAAAAATTCCAGAAATAACATTATTCTATGATTACCAAGGTATAGAATCATGGGCAACGGGTAAATGGAAAACAAATCTTGATTATACCAAAAATTATAAGGAATTTGCTGATAAAGTATCAACTAAGGTAAAAGTTAATTTTGTAAAAGTCAAAGCTCACACGGGTGTGGAATTAAATGAACGCGTTGATAAATTGGCAAAAGAGGCTATCGCTGAATTTAAGAAGAACAAGATGTAAAGTTAGTTTGAAATAATAAAAGGAGAAACTTCAAAGGTAAATATAAACCTTTGAAGTTTTTTAAAAAAATATAGAGTTGATGTACAATAATTAAGTTTCAATTTTTTTAGCAAAAAGTACTACATAAGGGTATGGAGAGCTTTTTGTTACTTCTTTATATTCTTCATATCTTATAATTTCCCAGTCAGTATAATATTCTAGCAATTCATTTTCTATAAATGTAAATGGGAATGGTATTGTCGGCACACCTATAGTATGAAGTGCACTAACAATAAGATTATAGCCACCAATATTAGTTTGTTTTTGCATATTGTTTATAACACTAGAAATACGTGTGGGATTAAGATACATAAAAACATCTGTGGCTACAATAAAGTCATAAGTATCCTTTATATTAGCTTCATTTATTTCGTGTTTGAATATGTTTAAGTTAAGTTTTTCTTTTACAGAAATATCTACCAAATCTTGTAAAAATTTAGCATTAGTATCAACCGCAGTAATCTGATAGCCAAGAGAGGCAAGATACAATGAATTTCTTCCTTGACCAGCCCCTAAGTCTAAAACTTTGCATGGAGATAGATAATCCATTGCATTAACAACTTCGGGATGAGCAGTGCCTAAGTCATATTTATTGAAAAAGTAATCCTGTGCTTCACAATAAAATTCAATATGAAATTGTAAATCTGTTGATGTTGGACTTATACGAAAAATGCTATTAGGTTCTATAAAACCAGTATCAGTTTTTTTATTATAGTTTAATTCTTTTATACTTTGTAGTTGTTCATCGAGGAAAACAAATTTCATTTTCCCTTTTATAATTATTAGTTTAGTCCAAACTCCGCTTTTAGTATAAAATCCTTCCCGATACTCTCTTGGTAATGAAAGAGCAGTAAGGGTAGATGTACGTTTAAAACAAAGTAGATTATATTCCATATACTGCTCCTTACTAAATGATACTTTTTAATATATTATATCATGAGGAGGAATTAAATAAAAATGATATCCGAAAGAAACTAAAGAAATTAGAGCTGTTTGTAAAAATAATTAAAATATAAATATAATCAATACTTTTTAGTATATTATAGTATGTTATAAAGTTTCTTAAAGAGCTGTTTTATAAAGAATATTTTTTAGTTTTAAAATAGATATGTTATAATTATATGAGTATAAGAGGAAGAGGTAATATTATGGTAAAAGTGTTATTTGTTTGTTTAGGAAATATTTGTCGCTCTCCTATGGCCGAAGCGGTATTTCGCGATATGGTAGAAAAAGAAAATTTAAGTGAGAAAATAAAAATAGATTCAGCAGCGACATCATCGTGGGAACATGGAAATCCTGTTCATCATGGAACTCGCGAAAAATTAGCAGAAGTAGGTATAAGTGTTGAGGGGATGTATTCACGTCCTTTAAACGATAATGACCTTATGGCTGACTATATCGTTGGAATGGATGATAGTAATATTGATAATATTAAAAGATTTATTCGTGGTAGACAAGCAGGAGAGGTAAGAAAACTTTTAGAGTATGCTGGACGTAATCATATTATAGATGATCCTTGGTATACAGGTGATTTTGAAGCGACATATCGCGATGTAGTTGAGGGGTGTGAAGCTTTACTTGAAAAGATAAAAAAAGAAAAGTTATAGTAGGAGGTTGTTATGCTAATAAGAGATGTAAACTTAGAAGATGCTGGGAGAATAGCTGACATATATCGCCCTTATGTAGAAAATACAGCGATAACCTTTGATTACGAAGTCCCAAGTGTAGATTTTTTTGAAGAGAAGATTAGTAATACACTTCAAAAATATCCATTTTTAGTAGCAGAGAAAGATGGAGAAGTTTTGGGATATGCCTATGCTGGAGAATTTTATCCAAAGGCAGCCTATGCATGGACAACAGAGATTACAATCTATTTGGATGAACAAGTGCGAGGAGAAGGTATAGGAGATAAATTATATAATGAACTTGAAAAAAGATTATATGATAAAGGGATTTGTCGAATAACTTCTTGTATTTCTTATCCAGATGAGGGAAGTGTGTCGTTTCATGAAAAACATGGTTTTAGAAAAGTAGCACATTTTCAAAATGTGGGCTATAAGTTTAATCGTTGGTATGATGTAGTCTGGTATCAAAAAGATATAAGGGACGATAATGCTATACCTGAATATATTGTATAAAAAGAATAATTAAAACTAATAAGGCTAGCAGTATTTTATAATAGATGTTATACTACTAGTCTTATTTTCTAGCTGAAAAACATAAAAAAGAGCCGAGCACATCTGTCTCGGCCTTTTATAGAAAAGGAAAGTTTATGAAGTTTATAACTATTTACTAGTTATATACACATTATAAAAACTGAACCTTAAATATAATTAAAATTATACTTAAAATTTAGTCCTTAAAACTAATTACCTTAATTTTTTACTAATAAGTAAACAAAATGTAATTTTTAAAAAGAAATATTTCAACAATATTACAACATTGAATTTGCATTACAAATTGGAAAATCTATTGAAGTTTGTAACTTAAGGGGAGTATAATATAGGAGACTATTAAAAGTTTAAAATTAATAAATTGATGAAGGAGAATATTTTGATGAGAAAACAAGGATTAAAGATAACGAGTAAAGTGTTAACAGGGCTAGTATTGTTAACAGGAGTAACAGCACTACCAACAAATGCATTAGATGTAAATAATGCAGCGGTAGATGTAAACGTTAAAGAAGTAAATGTAAGTGTATATGAAAAAAATGGTCATTATTATGCACGCTTAACATCTGAAAAAGAAGTAGCAAATGTTGTAGCACGTATTGTTGTTGAAGAAAGTAAAGCTGAATTTGTTATTAAAAGAGATATAATAAAACCTGGAGAAGCGGTAGAAGTAGAATTGGATTTAAAATCTAAAACACCTACTAAAAAATTACCACATACAGCAGTAGAAAGAAAAACTATCAATACTACAGTAGAAGCTGGTGGATATAAATTCAAAATTTCAGTACGTTATGAAATAGCCACACCAGAAGTTAAAGCTCAACAAGAAGAAAATAAAAAAGCAACTGATGCAGACAATTCGGCTAGTGGAAAAGAAGAACAACCAAAAGCAGAACCAAAAGAAACAGAAAAATCTGCTGAAACTCCAAAGCCTGCAACGCCAGCAGCACCAAAAGAAAATACAGTGCCAAAACCAGAAACAGGTAACGCACAACCTTCTAATAAACCAGTAGGGGCAACAACATTATTAAATGCACCAGCAGCGGTTGCACCAAAAGCTCCAACAATTATGAACAATGCAACACCAGCAGCACCAAAGGTAACTAATACTGAGAAGAAACAAGAAGCTCCAAAACAAGCGGCACAACCAGCGGCTACACCAAAGGCTGCAGCATCAGCGCCACAAGCAACAACTCGTGAAGAGCAAATTAGACAAGCATATATCAGTAAAGTAAATGCCTTACGTGCAATGAATGGCTTAAGCGTATTAAAAGAAAATGCAGCTTTAAATGTAGGGACAAAAGCACGTTCTGTTACAGTATTACAAGGTGCGTTCAATGCAGCAATTCACGGACCAGCAGGTTCATATGAAAAAGCAGCAGCAGCACAAGCTGGATATCCAGAAGCGCAACATATTCTTTATAATGTTGCTATTAACACAAATAATGGAACTCCAGATCAAGTAGCACAAAGATTATTAGATACTTTATACCATGAAATAGGAAATGTAACAACAGCATTCCCTTATGGTCATAGAAATACGCTATTAGCAAAATCAGCTACTGAAATTGGCGTAGGAGTAACTATTTCTGGAGGAAGAGTAGCATTAGTACATCACCAAAATAATAGCGGAGCATTCCAAGGAATAACTCCAATTCCGTCAGTTTACTTAGATGGTAAAAGATACTAAAATATAAGATATTTAACAAGAAGAAAACTTAGGTGAATTCTCACTTAAGTTTTCTTTTTCTTTTACATTAAAAAACTAAATAATACTTTTAAAAATCAACATAAGGTAGTATAATTATATTATATAATAGTGCAGGAGGTAAGCATGACAGAAAAGAAAATGAATATGATTGTTTGTGGAGGTTGAAACTCAAAAATAGGGCCGGGGGCTCTATCAGATATATTAAAAGATCTTCCAAAGAAATATGATGAAAATTTAATAGTAGGATACGAGTCATCAGATGATGCAGCGGTATACAAAATCTCTGATGATAAGGCTATAATCCAGACGTTGGACTTCTTCACAACAATGATAAATGATCCTTACCTTTATGGTCAAATAGCGGCAACAAATGCACTAAGCGATGTGTGGGCTATGGGTGGCGACGTAATTTCGGCATTAAATATTGTAGCCTTCCCAGAAAATATGGATTTAGAGATTTTACACCAAATATTAAAAGGTGGAGCAGAAAAAGTTCATGAAGCTGGAGGAGTTCTTGCTGGAGGACACTCTATCCATGATGCGACACCGAAATACGGGTTATCTGTAACGGGAGTAGTACATCCTGATAAAATTTTACAAAATAATAATTGTAAACCAGGAGATATGCTTATCGTTACTAAACCTTTAGGAATTAGTATTATTAATACAGCGCATATGGTAAAAGAGTGTTCAGAAGAAGCATTTGCACAAAGTGTTAAACAAATGACTACTTTGAACAAATATGCTGCTGATATGATGAAAGGATTCAATGTTAATAGCTGTACAGATATTACAGGCTTCGGTTTTTTAGGACATCTTGTAGAAATGTTAGACGGTAAGTATTCTGCAGAGATTAATATTAAAGATATTCCTTATATAGAAGAAGCTTATAAATGTGCAAATGAATTTGTTATTACAGCCGGAGGCCAATTGAATAGAACATATGTAGAGCCTAATGTTGATTATCAGGTAAAAGACTTTGCATTGGAAGAGATAATGTATGATCCACAAACTTCAGGAGGTCTATTAATATCTATTCCTGAAGAAGAAGCTCAACAACTTTTAGAAAAATTAAACACTTTAGAAATAAAGAGTGCAATCGTAGGAAGAGTTATTGAAAAACAAGAAAAAGCCGTAATAGTAAAATAAATTTAAAAAATACAGAAGTAGAAAATACTATAATAAAAGGAGATATTCAAATATGAAAAAAGAAAAATTAAATGCTCAAGGGTTAGCATGTCCACTACCAGTTATCCAAACTAAAAAACTATTATTAGAAAATGATGTAGTTGAAACTACAGTTGATAATTTTATAGCGACTCAAAATTTAGAAAAAATGGCAAATCAATTAGGGTACAACTTTGAAATGGTAGAAGAAGCGAAGGATAAATATATTGTTACTATATCAAAAGGGGAAGTAACAGAAGGTGTTGTAATAGATACTCTTTGTGATAAATGTGTTGTTCCAGTAACTCAAGCAAAAAGAACTTTAGAAGAAGAGCCAAAAGTAACTTTATTGGTAAGACTTCAAGAACATGTGGATAGCTTAGAAAAATTTGCAGAAAAGAATAATCACGAAATTAAAGTATCAACTATAGAAGAAGGATTTAAAGTAGAGATTACGCGTGGAGAAGTAGTAACACAAGAAGTACTACCAGTAGTTAAAGATGAGAGCTATATAGTTGTTATTAATAAAAGTCAAATGGGACATGGTAGCGAAGAATTAGGGAAACGTTTGATTAAAGCATATTTATATGCACTTACAGAACAAGAAGTACTACCTAAGAAAGTTATTTTCTATAATGGTGGTGGTCTATTGGTAGATAGACAAAGAAGTCATGTTCTTGATGAACTAAGAGAGCTAGAAAATAATGGTGTAGAAATTGTTTGCTGTGGTGCATGTATAGACTATAATAAAATAGATTTAGCTGTTGGTAATCCAACAAACATGTACTTTATCGTGGAAGACATGAGAAAAGCAAATAGAATAATTCAGCCATAGGAGGAAGTATGATAGAAGAGGGATTAGTGGTTTTTAATAGCACACATGATGCGATAAAAGCGGATGATATTTGCGCTACAAAGGATTTAGGGGCATCATTAATTCCGACACATCCATCTATAAGTGCTGGATGCGGATTTATGCTAAAGGTAGCATGGGAAAAATTTGATGTAGTTGTGAAAGTATTAATAGCTGAGAAAATTGAATATAAAGGCTTGTACTATTCAAAAAAAGCAGGAATTAAAAGGATAGTAACAGAATTGAAAGACTATCAAATAAAATAAATTTTTAAGAGTAGAGATAAAATATAGTCTCTACTTTTAATATAAAAGGTGGAATTAGATGAATAATAACGTAATTATTGGAACTGCAGGCCATATTGACCACGGGAAAACGACGTTAATAAAAGCATTAAGTGGTATTGAAACAGATACAACACAAGAAGAAAAAGAACGTGGGATGTCTATAAACCTTGGGTTCGCATATTTTGATCTACCAAGTGGGAAAAGATGCGGAGTAGTAGATGTTCCAGGACATGAAAGATTTATAAAAAATATGTTGGCAGGAGTTAGTGGAATTAACTTAGTATTACTTTTAGTCGATTCACGCGAAGGTATAATGCCGCAAACAAAAGAACATTTCGATATTCTAACACTTCTCGGTATAGAAAACTATATTATTGTTATGACAAAAATAGATTTAGTTGAAGAAGAATATCGCGAACTAGTAAAAGAAGATATTCGTGCGTTTACAGCAGGTACTCCTCTTGAGGACGCACCGATTATAGAGGTAGATTCAATTAGTAAAAAAGGGTTGGATACTTTATTAGAAACTATTGATAAAAAAACAGAAGATATTCAAGCAAGAAATATTGAAAAAAATGCACGTCTTAATGTAGACCGTGCGTTCCAAGTAAAAGGTTTTGGGACAGTAGTAACAGGAACTTTAACAGAAGGTGTAATAAATGTTGGAGATGAATTAGTTATTTATCCAAAAGAGATAAAAACTAAAGTAAGAAATATCCAAGTTCACGCTCAAGATGTAACACAAGCGACAGCAGGTCAAAGAACAGCTATAAACCTTGCTAATATCAAGTTTGATGATATTAAACGTGGAGATACATTAGCAACTGCGGGAAGTTTAACTAAGACGTATATGATTGATACTGAAATCAAACTTATAAATGATGAAAGTGCTAATTTGGAACTTTGGGATAGAGTGCGTGTTTATATAGGAACTGAAGAAATTATGGCTCGTGTAGTACCTCTTGGAGTAGAAGAATTAGCAGCTGGGAGTAATGGGTTTGCTCAACTTCGTTTAGAAGAAGAAATAGCTGTGAAAAATTATGATAAATTCATTATTAGAACATACTCGCCAATGATTACTATTGGTGGAGGGGTTATCTTAGATGCTAATCCTAAAAAACATAGTCGATTTAATGAAGAAATTTTAGAAAAGTTAAAAGTTCAGTTAGAAGGAAATTCTAGTGATCTAATAGCTAATTATCTATTATCTCACCAAGATTATTTAGTGGCTAAAGACAACATAGTAAAAGAGTTGCAACTTCCAGTAAATGAGGTTGAAGCCGATATAGACCAGTTATTAGAAAATAAAATTATTTACCAAACAAAAATAGGCTATATTCATAAGAAAAAATACGAAGAAGTCTTAGAAAAACTGAAAAAACTTTTAATCGACTATCATAAACGTTATAAATTAAAAGTAGGAATACCGAAAATTGAAGTTATTTCTAAATTTAAATTATCTCAAAAAGAAGTTTTAGAGATGATAGATTTGTTTATAAAAAATAATGAAGTTCGTTTAGAAGGAAATCTAGTTGCAGAAAAAGACTTTGTTGTAAATTATGATAAAAAACAACTGGCAGAAAAAGCACGTATTGAACGTGAATTACTTCAAGGAGGATTCACGCCGCCAACTATTAAAGATTTAACAAATGGAGTAAAAGCAAGTGTTGAGTTATTAGATTCATTAGTAGATAATACAATAATTCGATTAGACGCTGATTTAGTGCTACATAAAGATATTTTAGATCAAGCAATAAAGAAAGTGGAAGAACATTTTTCAACTAATGACAAGATGGCTCTTGCAGAATTCCGTGATATGACGGGTTCAAGTAGAAAATATTCAATGGCGATTTTAGAATATATCGACAAATTGGGAGTAACACGTCGAGTAGAAAATTACAGAGTTTTAGCAAAAAAATAAAGAAGGGAGCAGGTTAGAATAATAAACAGAATTATTTTAACTAAAGTACGAAAAAGGTATGAGTTATTATTTTGATTATGGTGCAACATCATTAAAAAAACCAAAAGAAGTTGCTGATAAAGTTTATGAAGTACTGGCTTCTGCAAAATATGCCAATGCTTCAAGAGGAAGTTACTATGAAGCGAACAACGCCTTTCGTGAAGTTTATGAAGCACGTAAAGCAGTAGCGGACTTTTTTGGATTAAAAGAAGAAGATAGAATGGTTTTTACCTCTAATTCAACAGAAAGTTTAAATATTGCAATTTTTGGTTTATTGAATAAAGAAGATCATGTTGTGACAACATCTATGGAGCATAATTCAGTTTTAAGACCAATTTATTTAGCTCATGAAACTATTGGGTGTGACTATACGATAGTACGCGGTGATAAAACAGGTATGATAAGCTATGAAGACTTAGAAGCGGCTATTAAACCTAATACTAAGATGCTTGCTATTACGCATAGTTCTAACGTAACAGGAAATGTTATCGACCTAGAAAAAGTAGTGGCAATCTGTAAAAAACATAATATTATTTCAGTTGTAGATGCTTCGCAAACAGCGGGAGTAATACCGATAAATATGGAAGAGTTGGGCATTGATGTATTGTGTTTTACAGGACATAAAAGTCTTTATGGGCCACAAGGTATTGGTGGACTTTGCATAAGGTTGAAAGAACCAGAAATTCGTCGTTATAAAGTTGGAGGTAGTGGTGTCCGTACTTTTGACAAAGAACATCCTGGAGAATATCCATTACGTTTAGAAGCAGGAACTCTAAATACAGCGGGAATCTTAGGATTGCATGAGGGAATAAAATATATAAACAAAAAAGGTATTAACAATCTTTACAAAAAACAAATAGGTTTTGCCGATAGATTTTATAATGAGTTAAAAGACCTTGATTGTTTAGAATTTTATGGAGATTTTACAAAAGAAAGAACAGCAGTTGTTGCGATGAATTTCAAAGATATTCCCGCTGCTGATGTAGCTGATGTACTTTCAGAACAATATAACATAGCGATACGACCAGGGGCGCATTGTGCACCATTAATGCATGAAGCACTAGGGACTAAAGATCAAGGAATAGTTAGATTTTCATTTTCTAGTATGAATACAGAAGAAGAAGTCGACTATGCTATAAATGCGGTTAAGAGCATAGCAAAAGAACTATAAAAGGAGAGACATTATGTCAAAACACTTACTTTCACAAATCCCAGCAATAAATAAGATATTGTTATTAGATGAAATAAAAGAACTAATGAATACTTATACAGAAGTAGCGATAAAATCAGCAATAAAACAATATATTGAAGAAATTAAACAAGCTATTTTGAATGAAGAATTATCAGAAGTGCCAAGCCTTAGTAAAATAGTAGGAGAAGTAGCAAGAATAGTAGAAAAAGAAGATAAAAATTCACTGCGTAGGGTGATAAATGCGACTGGAACAATACTACATACAAATTTAGGGCGAAGCTTATTAAGTGAAAAAATAAAGGAAAATATAGAAAGTGTTGCTTTTAATTACTCAAATCTTGAATTTGATATTGATAATAAAAAACGTGGTAGTCGTTATGTTCACCTGATAGATATTATTAAAAAATTAACAGGCGCAGAGGATGTTCTTGTTGTTAATAATAACGCGGCAGCAGTTTTATTAACATTGAACACTTTAGTAAAAGATCAAGAAATTATTGTATCACGTGGAGAATTGGTAGAAATAGGTGGAGCATTCAGAATTCCTGAGATAATCAAACTTAGTGGAGGAGTACCGGTAGAAGTGGGTACAACAAATAAAACGCATTTGAAAGATTATGAGAATGCAATTACTGAAGAAACAGGTGCGTTACTTAAAGTTCACACAAGTAATTACAAAATTTTAGGTTTTACTGAGAGCGTATCTAATGAAGAAATTTCATATTTAGCACGTGAGAATGAATTAGTTTCGATTAATGACTTGGGAAGTGGACAATTTGTTGATTTTTCAAAATTTGGCTTACCATATGAACCAACGGTAAAAGAAATATTAGATAGTGGTATCGATATTGTAACATTTAGTGGAGATAAGTTACTAGGTGGACCTCAAGCAGGGATAATTGTTGGTAAGAAAAAATATATAGAAAAAATGAAGAAAAACCAACTTACTCGTGCACTGCGTGTAGATAAAATGACTCTAGCATCACTAGAAGCAACGTTAAAACTATACCTAGATGAAAAAGATGCTTTAGAACACATACCAACATTACATATGATTTCTCTATCTAAAGAACGTTTATTTGGAAAAGCTGATGTCCTAAAAACAAAATTGAGTGATCTTGACTTTAATATTAGGATAGAAGAAGATAAAGCAGAAGTAGGAGGAGGAAGTTATCCAGCTAGTTATCTTGAGAGTGTTGCTGTAAAACTTACTCATAGAAAACTTCATGCAACAGAAATAGAGCGAAAACTATTAGAAGTAGAGATTCCTATTATCACACGTATTAAAGATAATAGTATTATTCTTGATATGCGTACATTACGCACAAGAGAATTCGATATAGTAAAAGCTGCTTTAGAAGAAGTGACGAAGTAAGTTTAAAAATTATAGTTTTAGGTAAGTAAAATGCTAAGGAATATTACTATATTAGATGCAAAAGAGATTCAAAAAATAAGTGATTATGAGTTGGGGTATGATGTCAATCTAGACATTGTGAAAAAACAAATAGAAAAATTAACCAAGGATAATAACCATCATATAATAATAGGTTTTGAAAATGAACAAACAAGAAAAATAATAGGGTTTGTCCATGCAGAGTCTTATGAAAGCTTATATATGGAGGCGGGTTTAAATATACTTGCATTAGCAGTAGATTGTAATTTTCAAGGGCAAGGAATAGGAAAAAAACTTATGAGTTCTATAGAAGACTATGCTTTGGAAAATAATATTAGTTTTATCAGACTTAATTCAAATGTTTGCCGTAAAGAAGCACATAAGTTCTACGAAAGTATTGGCTACGTATGCGATAAAACTCAAAAACGATTAATTAAGAAACTATAAAAGGAGAAGGCGATAGAAATATCGTCTTTTCTTGTAATTGAATACAATGATTAGAATAACTAAAATATTGATTATTCATCTATTCATGTTATAATAAATAAGTATTTGAATAAACTATCCAAATAGGAGGTACCATGTCAGATTTAGAAAAATTATTTTTTAAAATAGATAAACAAGTAGAAGAGGCTAAAGGTCAAGGGCTTTATTTTGAAGCTTTGACAAAATATTTAACATTAGAAAATGACGACGATTATTTTGATATTGTTGATAACTATGACAAAGAGACAATAAGAAAAGTGTATCAATTCTTACTATTAAAAGCGTTGAAGGAATTAAATAATCCAAGTTATGATATTACACCAGAAGTGATAACGATGTATGTGAGTCATTTAATTGAATGTATTTATGGGGAAGAGAAGATTTCTATCGCTGATTTTGCTAGTGGTAGTGGCAGTTTTCTAATTAATATTGCGGCTTTGGTCAAAGGAGAGAAAGACTTTACATCTATTGATGTTGATAGTAATTATGTAAAATTACAACAAAATATTTTTAATCTATTAGAAGTTCCTGCAGAAATTATTAACCAAGACGTCTTAAAACCTCTAAATATCAAAAAACAAGATGTTATTATTAGTGATGTGCCATTTGGTTATTATGCAGATGAGGATAACAGCTTAAATTATAAACTATGTAGTAGTGAGGGATATAGTATTAATGCTTTATTATTCATTGAACAAGTGGCAAATTACTTAGCTGAAGATGGTGTAGGAATGTTAGTTGTTCCGAAACAAATTTTGGAATTAGAAGATAATTTTAAAAAGTTTTTAGAAGAAGAGATTAATTTAAATGCGGTTATTACGCTACCAGAGGAAATGTTCAAAAATTCTTCTCAGGCTAAAGCTCTTATTTTAATAACTAAAAAAGGACAGAAAAAATTACCTAGTCAAGTCTTTTTAGCGGAAGTTCCAAGTTATCAAAATAAAACAGGCTACGCAAGCTTTATCGAGGAATTTAACAGCTGGCTAGAAAGTAAGTAATCAAGTATTAAATAATGAATTTAAAGCGAAGATATACCCTAATAAAAAACATTGGAAAAATATTAAATTAACTTTGTTTAAGGTTGACAATATCGCAATAATATAATACAATATTTAAGTGGATTGCTCATAGAGCAGTTTTTACTAATTAAATGTTTTGTATTTATTTTGTATTTAAGCATTTGATTACATTTAAATTAGATTTTGTAATATCGGAGGGAGGGAAAATCCAATGTCAAAAACTGTAGTTCGTAAAAATGAATCACTAGAAGATGCACTACGTCGTTTTAAACGTGCTGTTTCTAAAAACGGAACTATCCAAGAAGTTCGTAAACGTGAGTTTTATGAAAAACCAAGCGTTCGTCGTAAGAAAAAATCTGAAGCGGCTAGAAAACGTAAATATTAATAATTGTTAAAATATATACCATTTATTAATAAAATCTAAAATTTTCCCTCTTTTAGATTTATTTAAGACAAAACCTCATCTTCGTGATGAGGTTTTTTTATAAAGTTAGGAGAAGTTATGTTTGCAATAATTTGTTTGAATGTGATGCTATTAATTTCTTGTTGGTATCTAATTGCAGAAAATCAAAAGAATAAAACTAAAATTAATAGTTTGGAAGATGATTTAAATAAAGCAATTAAAAGAATAGCATTACTTGAAGAAAAGTAAAAACTTATCGAGAAAATGATTATAAGAATATCGTGATTTTCTCGATAAGTTTTTTAATTTATTTTTCTAATTTTTCCATCTAATTCTCTAATATTTTTAGCATTCATTAAAATCATTAAGAACTTGATTTCTTTCTTCCATTTTTCTATTTCAGCAATTAAGGCATCTTTTCCGTCATTAACTAGGATGTCTAAAAAGATTTTAGAAATCCCAACAGCTTTCGCTCCTAAAGCTAAACATTTAACAACGTCTAATGGATTACGAATACCACCGCTAGCGATGATATCAATTTTATCACGATAAGGATAGGCATTTTCAAGACTTTCAGCTGTTGTATAACCGATATTTTCTAAATATACCGACTTATCATCACGACGCCCATTTTCTATACGTGCAAAATTTGTTCCTCCTATACCACTGATATCTATAGCGGCTAAGTTTAAATCAAGAGCTAGTTTGATTGTTTCTTCATTCATACCAAAGCCAGTTTCTTTTAATATTACAGGGATAGGTGATTTTTTGCTAACTTCTTGTAATGTTGTAAACCAAGATTCGAAGTTGTGATCTCCTTCTGGCATAACTATTTCTTGGAGAGGATTAGTATGCATTTGTAGGTAACGAGCATTTGTATCAGTAATAGCTTTTAAGATAAGAGAAGGTTCTTTATCAAGTCCAAGATTAACAGAATAACCTTTAGGATAAGCATCGGCATCTTCCTTGTTTTTTAGCGCAGGAGAATAAGATCCTGGGAAAAATTCGATACCAGTAATTTTACTTATTTCAACAAAATCGGTATTTATTTTATTACAGTCTTCCCCTCCAGCGGTAATAGCATTTATAAAAAATGGAAAGTCCCATTTCACACCACAAACTGTAGTTGAAGTATCTATATCAGCTAGTCCAAAACGTGGAATACTGTTGTAGTCTATTGCGTAGTTATCAAGACTAGTTGCGGTTGTTTTGTCTTGAAGAGCTAGACGGATATGATCTTTTTTTCTCATAGTAATCCTTTCTTTATTATCATATATTTTTATAATTTTTCTAAATTCAATATTAAATTAAACTGCACATCACTTTTATCAAAGCCAAGAACAATATCACCACTACCAGAACCACTTTGTTTTCCAGCAGGATAAGTATCAATATACTTTTTCATTGTGATAGTCTCCATAGGAATATTCGAAAAACTTTCTAGATAGTGCAAGTTATTTCGTAATTGCCTAAAATTTTCGAGTACTTCAGAAGTATTGCCATCAGATAGATTTACTGCTAAGTCAGTTACTAAAGAGTTCGACTTTGAAACAAATTTGGAATATTCTTCTTTAAAATTATCTTTGTTTTCTTTCCAAAGTTTTACGTGTTCTTTTGTATCGACGCATTCTCCAGTCCAACGTGCAAAAATGTTTATAGATGCTTTAGGTATTATATTTTTAATTACAAGCCCGTCCCAATCAGCGTTAATAATTTCTACAATAGAATGATTTGCTATTAATTCTTTAACAGATGAACTATTAAATTTTTGATAATATGTAATACCTTTTGTAAGGCTGGCAGCAACATCTCCCATAGAGCCACTGATGTTATGAGTAATGTTAAATAGCGTTACTAGCTTAAAAATGATTGTATTATCAAAAGATATCTTTTCGAAATTCAAAATAGCTTTTGTGATAGCTACTAAGACAGCACCGGAAGAGCCTAACCCATATTTCTTATCTTCTCCATGCAGTTCATTGTAAATAGTTAGTGCAAATTTTTTATCGCTCTGTGTATATTGTTGTAGGAATATAAGAAATTCCTGAATAAGTTTGAAATTATCATTTTTTTCATAAAGTCCTACAGATATCTTATTAAGTGTGTCAAAAATTGTAATTTCATTAGCTGGTTCGACAAAAGCGATTATTTTTTTATCTACACTTGTAATAAGTGCTTTTGAATAATCTTCTAAAATTGCATACTCGCCTGCAAGATAGAGTTTACCATAAGCTATTCCATGCACAAAATTATTTTTTTCTGCCATAATTTAGAAATTTCCTCATATATTTTTTCTTGATCTTCTTTCAAATAAAGAACTTTTACGTTAGGTCCTGCATCCATAGTGAAATAGCAGCGATATCCTTTTTCTCGTAAAGTTTTAACAATTTCCATAGCACGATAACTTTCATCAGTTAAGAAAGTAAAGCTTGGTGTTGATGTTGTCGTTGTTGCGTGCATAGCAAGGGCATTAGCTTCTGTTATTGCTCCAATTTTTTCAAAGTCCGCATTTTTTAAGGCTATCTTCATATCAACAAAATCTTCTTTTGCTTTTTCTACCCAAGCATCAAAAGTTGTGGATGTCTGAACACAGCGTTCCATTGCGATACGGCTAGAAATTTTTTTGCGGTCTTCGTTAACAACAAGTACCATCATACCAAAATCTAAATCACAGCTAAGTTCTTCTACACTACCATCTTCTAACCATGCGGCAAGTCGATAGAAACTACGACATGAAGAACCAGATCCTTCTTTTGAGATTTCTACTAGTTCTTCAGTTGTCTTATTTAGTTTGAAATATTTATTACAAGCTAAAACAAGAGCCATAGTTCCGCTAGAACTAGATGATAAACCAGCTGCAGTAGGAACAGTGTTATAACTTCTTATACAAATTTTTTCACGTTCAATTGGGGTGAATTTTGCGATGAACTTCATTATTTTTTCTACTTCTTCTTGACTTTGTTTTTCGTCATTGATATAAAACTCATCTTCATCTGTTAAACTAGGTTCAATTTTTGTTTTTGATAATAAGTTGTCTAACCTTAATGAAATATTAGGGTTAAAAGGTAAGACTGGATCTTTTGATTTTTTCCCCCAGTATTTGACTAGGGCGATATTAGCATAACCTAAACTGTAACTATCCATGACTTATATCCTTTCTTTGCAAGTTCATTTTGAATTTTTTCGGCAGTTTCTTTTGTTTTACTTAGAGCAATACAGCAACCACCAGCACCACCGCCAGTCAGTTTTGCCCCAAGTGCTCCGTTATTTTTGCAAATATTAACTACATCATCGTTACTTTCATGACTAACACCAAGTTTTTGAAGTAAGTGATGGGCTTTATACATATAGTCTCCTACTATTTCAATTGCTTTTTTCTTTAATGGTTCAATAACTTTTTCAGTAATTTCCCCAAGTTCATCTATGTATGATTTATAGTTTTCAAAATTTTGTTTAATATGTTTTAAAGTTTCCTTAGTAATACCAATGACTCCAGTGTCGATAATAAGTAAATAACTGTCTAAATTGAAGTCTAGAGGTATAGCACCATCTTTTTTAGAAAATAAAAGTGGAGTATCACTTAAAACTTGATTAACATCAATACCACTAGGATTTCCATGGATAAATTTTTCACATTTATCAGCAATTTCGCGTACGTTAGGTAGTTTTTTTGCGCGTGCTATAGCTATGCTAAGGGCAGCAGAAGAACCAAGTCCGCGACCGACGGGAATAGTGCTATTGATATTAATTTCAGTTCGGTCATTAATACCACAAGCTTCTGATATAAATGATATAATTTCATCTCGTTCCTGTATAATATTTGTTTCTTTAAGTTTAACATCAACGGTCATCTGTGGTAAAGGGATAGTAATTCCCTTATAACCATAAACAACAGCGTGTTCTCCAAAAAAAATTGCTTTAGCGTGTGTCATAAATTTTATAAACTCCAGTTAAACTCAATGTATATTTTTATAATAACTATATTAAAATAAATTAATATTTAAATATTTCTAACTACTTCTATATGTACAATAATTATACTTTCAGCAGTGAGATTTGTCAAACAAGTGAAGCTAGTAAAAAAATAAAACTACCCTTTAAAAATAATAAGTTATTTTTGAGAGTAGTTTACGATTGGTCTTGTAATGTAGGATGACAATCAATACCATGTGGTTCGAGATGAACTAATGTTTCACAATAATAGAATTCACTTGCAAGTTTTTTCTCTATATTGACGGTGATTTCATGACTCTTTTTAACATTAAGCGTAGGGCTAACCGTAACTGTAATATCAATAAAATACAATAACCCATGTGTACGTCCTTTAGTATCAACTATAGAAATAACACCATCAATATCTTTGACAAGATCATTAACTTTTTCGATTACTTCGGTGTCAACGCCATCGGTAAGAATATAGGTAGATTCTTTAAAAATATTTATTGCGGTCCAAACTATAAGTGCGCCAACAATAATGGCTACTATAGAATCAGCAATAGGAAAACCTAAATATGTTGCAACAATTCCGATTAAAGTACCTAGAGAAACAAAAGCGTCACTAAGATTATCTAAAGCTGCAGCTTGTAAAGATTTACTACCTAACTTTTTCGATAGACGAATATTATAAAAATAAACACCGAGCATAATAACACACGCTATAAAAGCAACAATAGCTGATAATATATTAGGTTGTTCATAGCTATTAGTTATAATTTTTTTTACAGCGTAAATTATAACTTCTATTCCGGCATAAAGCATAATAAATGAGGCGATAAGTGTTGAAATAAGTTCTGCTCTAAAGTGACCATAGAGATGATCTTCATCAGCAGGTTTTCGAGAAATTTTTAGACCTGCAAGAACACAAATCGATGAAATTACGTCGGTTGCGTTATTTATTCCATCGGCAACAAGTGCAGAAGAACGGAAGATAAAACCTGCTCCTAATTTTAATATAGTAAGGAATAAGTATGATAAAATACTTAGTTTAGCACCTTGTTCCGCCTTTTTTAAGTTGTCAAAAATAGAATTATGCATAATCTCACCTCCTGTATCATTGTTTTAATATTATAACAAGTTTAAAAAAATTATTCAAGAATAAAAATGTTATTTTTAAAATAAAATTATTTGCTATAGGTGAACTTTTTCAGAAAAGAAAGCTCGACGAATTGTTGTCGAGCATAATAGATTATAATTTTTTAGAATAGTATTTTTTGAAAGTTAAAAATATGTATATGTAAGAAAGTACACTAAAAATTCCGAAGAAGTATAAGAAACTAGTTGATACTGTTACTTTATAAGAAAGGTATTCTGGGATCATTTTTAATTTATTAAGAATTGGGATTGAAATAAAAGAAATTTCAAATATAATTAATGAAGAAATATATATAAACCATTTATTTTTCTCTGTTTTTTTATAAATTAATAAATATAAGCAAACTGATGACCCTAAAGCTAATAATAATATAGAGAACATTGTTGTGATTGGCTCGATAGTTCTGGTGAAAACAGAAGGGAATATAGCACTAATAATTAATATTAAGAAATAGACCAAAATAAATCTTAATAGTTTCATTTTGTTTTCCTTTGGAAGTTCTAGAAGAATCGATGAAGATAATTTATGTATGTCATTCCCGAAAACATCCGTGAAATTTTTCCCTTGCTTTTGATATGTAATTAAATCTTGTAATATTTCTAATAATTGAATTTCTAGTGCAGTCTCATTAGCCGCTATAGCTTTCGTTCGACAGGTAATCAAAAGTTCTTCATAATATTTTTTATTTTCTTCATTAAGTTGCATTCTTAATTTATTATTATATTCTAATAAGTTTCTGATGTTCATAGTAATTCCCCCCTCGCTTAATCATCTTTTAAAATCTCAGTTATTGTTGTACTTATATTTTTCCATACGTCTTTAAAATTAACTATATATTTATTACCTTCCTCAGTAATCGAATAATACTTTCTAGGAGGCCCAAAGTTACTTTCTTTTAAATAACTAACAACCAAATTTTCTTTTTCTAATTTCATAAGTAATGGATAAATAGTTCCTTGAGCAACTATATCTAGACCATATTTGGAAAGTTGTTCAGTAATTTCATATCCATACATATCTTTATTTTTTATTAGTTGAAGTATACATGCTTCTAAAGTTCCTTTTAATATTTGAGAAGTGTTAATTTCCATTAAAAATCTCCTTTCAACGAGTTGAAAAATCTTATTTGAAAGAACTATCTTGTTATACATAATAGTATCATAAACTCGCTACCTTGTAAAGCAAAATAGCTGGAGGTAATAAATTAGATGAGTTATTATAAAGTAGTAATTTTTAGTAACTTTTATTCCGAAAAAAGTATAAAAAACAAAAAGACAAGGCTTGAAAACCTTGTCTTAATCATTATACCAGCAGCCGGGGTCGAACCGGCACGATGTTGCCATCGCTGGATTTTGAGTCCAGTGCGTCTGCCAATTCCGCCATGCTGGCATAGTTATATATTAACACATGGATACTTGTTTGTCAATTTCACTTTATAAGCTATAAGGAATAAGAATTAGTTTTAATTTATTGCACAAAATTCTTTAAGACTTTAATCAAAATTTTATAGTAGAAATCATAGCTAGTTGATAAAATATTTAATTAAATAGCTAAAAAAACTAGTTATTAATTTATTAAAAACATTTATTATTAAGGACATATTATTTAAGTGTTTTCAGTCGGCAAAGTAAAATATTTCTTCAATATTATATTGCCAAAGGAGTATATATGTAGTATAATATAATAGTATATAGAATTATAAAAATATTAATGTTATTTTTATAAAGGAGTGTGAGTGCTGGTGGTTGTTACATTGTTTACATCGCCTAGTTGTACTTCTTGTAGAAAAGCAAAAGCTTGGCTTATAGAAAACCATATTGACTTTGTAGAGAGAAATATTTTTTCTGAGGCACTGACAACGGATGAAATTAAAAATATTTTATCTATTACAGAGCATGGTACAGAGGATATTATTTCTTTTAGATCAAAAACTTTCCAAAAATTAAATCTAGATATTGAGAGTATGTCGATTCAAGAGTTGTATAAAGTTATTCAAGATAATCCAGGGATGCTTAGAAGACCTATCATAGTAGATGATAAAAGATTACAAGTAGGGTATAATGAAGATGAAATAAGAAGGTTCCTCCCTAAGGAGATAAGAGTAAATCAATTAGAACAAATAAAGAATATGGTTAAGTAAGTACACCTTGATACTGCTTTTACCGCGTGATTTAAAGGTTGATATTGGGTGTCAGCCTTTTTTTTATGAAATAAATAGAAGTATGAATTGATATAAGTAATTGAATAAATCTAGAATAATAGTTAAAATATAAAAGAAAGAGGTATTAGATGGAAAAAGAAGATATTAAGTATATAACAGGAGAAATTCACTTTTTGGAGCTAGTGGAGAAAAAGAGTTCGTCATTAGTTTTTAAAGGGCCAAGCGATGAAGAAATAAGTTGTAATGAATCAGATGTAGAGAGTTTAGATGATTATGAAGTTGGCGAAGAATATTCTATGTTTGTTTATCCCTCAAGAAGTGGGAAATTATTCGCCACACCAAATATTCCAGAGGTTATCTATGGTGATTATGCTTTTAGTAAAGTTGTAAAAGTAGAAGAAGATAGAGTAGGATTAGATATTGGATTTTCTCGTGAAATTCCTCTTCTAGGAGAAGATTTACCAAAATTAAAGAGTGTTTGGCCAAAAGAGGGAGATGAATTATTCATAACTTTACGCCGTGACTTTAGCGGACAATTGTTTGCGCGTCTGGCGACAGAAACTATTGTAAGTTCTCTTTACTCAAAAGCACCAAAGAGTTTGAAAAATAAAGATATAGAGGCATATCCATATCGCTTGATGCGTGTAGGTACATTCCTATTATCGAAAGATGGCTATAAGATTTTTGTTCACGAAAGCGAACGTGAACGTGAACCACGACTTGGAGAAAAAGTTACTTTGCGTGTTATTGGGGTTAAAGATAATGGCGAAGTTAACGGCTCATTTTTACCGCGCGCTCATGAAAGAATGGATAGTGACGGGCAAGCTATTATGGACTATATTGAAAATAATGGCTACTGCGAATTTACTGATAAATCATCACCGGAAGATATTAAAGCTGTATTCGGTATGAGTAAAGGTAGCTTCAAGCGAGCGGTTGGAAGATTATTTAAAAATAAGTTGATAATGATAGAGGAAGATGGATTATATAAACGCAAAGGAAGATAATTATTATGAAAAAAGTAAAATTAGATAAAAATACATTATTAGGTGGAATAATTTTAGAAAATGAACGCTATCAAGTAGTTCATATGAACCTAAAAACAGGGAACCAAACTGACTCATATAGCAATGATAAAATAATATTATTATTAAATATTAGTGGTAAAATCACAGTTGCTTATGATGAACAAGTAGAAATAGTTAATGAATTTGAACTATTAGAAATACCAGCAGGGTCTGAGCATGTTATTACTTGTTTACAAGATGCCCAGATTTTTGTAGTAAAACTATAAAAAGAAAACTTCAGAGAAGATAGTATTTCCACTCTGAAGTTTTTCTACAGAGTATACTAAAGAACAAGGTAATAATATCAAATCTGAATAATTTGAAAGGAGGATAGAACATATGAAACTACAATTTTTAGGAACAGGAGCAGGACTCCCTGCAAAATTTAGAAATACGCAAAGCTTTGTTTTTAATTTCATGCAAGAGCTAAAGGAGTGTTGGATGTTTGATTGCGGAGAAGCAACTCAACACCAAATTATAAGAACAAATATTAAACCGACAAAAATAACAAAAATATTTATTAGTCACTTACATGCTGATCATATATTAGGTCTTATCGGCTTTTTATCTTCGCGTAATTTTCTTTTAGACAGTAAGGAATCGGGAGTAACAATATATGGTCCAGTAGGAATAAGGCAATTTGTTGAACAAAATCTTCTGTTCACACATTGTTCACTTAACTTTGATGTTAAATACGTTGAATTTTCTAGCGAACAGTGTATAATAGATAATAAAACTGTAGTAGTATCCGTCTATCCTCTAAACCACAATATAGAGTGTTTTGGCTATAAAATTATCTTTAAAAATCAAAAGGGAAGCTTAGATGCGGAAAAATTAAAAAAATTAGGGATAATGCCGGGACCATTTTATAAAAATATAAAAGAACAGGATAATTTTGTTTACAACGGAACTACATATAATTCTTCTGAGTTTTTATCGGAAGATAAACCAAAAAAAGAAATTGTAATTATTCCAGATACGAGATATTTTCCACAGTTAAATGAGTTTGTGAAAAATAGTGATATTATTATTTCAGAGTGTACTTATTTAGATGAAAAAGATGCACATCATGCTAGGAAAAATTATCATTTAAGTATTTTGGATATAGAAAACTTTATTACAGAGAGTACAGTAAAAAGATTATTTTTAACGCATATAAGTGCAAGATATGATGTTGATACAGAAAAAAGTGTGGTAGAAAAAATAGATAAAACTATTAAAGTATCAATTGCCCATGATCTTGATGAATATAATTTATAAGTAATTGGAGGAAGTTATGAGAAAAGATTTAGAAGAAAAAACAATATCTGTTGAGAAAATTTTTAAAGGTAAAGTTCTTGATGTAGAAGTACATACAGTAAGTTTACCTGATGGAGAAGTGTCAAAACGTGAGCTTATAAATCATAGGGGAGCAGTAGCAGTTCTTGCGTTGACAAAAGATAATGAAGTAATTTTAGTTGAACAATATAGAAAAGCAATTGAAGCTGTAACGTTAGAGATACCGGCGGGAAAATTAGAACCTGGAGAAGACAATAAAAAGCTTTCTGCAATACGAGAGTTACAGGAAGAAACAGGATATCTGGTAACTGAGGATAGATTAGAAAAGCTTTGTGATGTTCATGTAGCGTTAGGATACAGTTCAGAGTTGATTACCATTTACTTTGTAGATGGTTTAGAACATGCAGGAGAACAAAATCCTGATGATGATGAATTTATTAATTTAAAAAAATACCCATTAGATGAAGCTTTTAGACTTCTTGATGAAAATATTATAACTGACAGTAAGACTATGTTGGCATTAGCGTACTTAAAAAATAGGAAAGGCACGAAATAATATATGAATATTTATGATGAAATAATAAAAATTATTCAAAAATCTCCATATAAACTCACACCACAAAGAGAGAAAATTGTTGAGATTTTAGTAGAGAATAGCGAGCTACATTTGAGTGCAGAGGAATTGTATTTTATCTTAAAAGAAAAAACACCAGATATTGGTATAGCAACGGTATATAGAACATTAGATATTTTTTATGAATTAAAAATTTTAGAAAAAATATCATTCAGTAATGGTGTATCTAAATATCATTTAAGACAAAGTGTTGATGGTCAATTACATCATCATCTAATATGCACTAATTGTAACACGATAGAAAAAGTTTCAAATCCAATTTTCAATAAACTTATCGAATATATGAAGAAAGAATATTCTTTTGAAGTGCAAGATAATTCATTATCGTTTTATGGGACATGTGCTAAATGTAAAACAAAAGGTGATAAATAATGTTTTTTGAAAAATCAGAAAAAACTTTATTAGTTATTTCAAGTATTGTGTATATTGGTTATGTAGTCTTTATTGGCGGAATGATAAGCATATTTAAAGAGTATGTAGGAAATGAATATCTACGAACAAAGATTGTTGATCAGATTCGTGAGCAAACAAGACTAACACAAGATAGTGCTAATGTTTCGACAAAAGATATGCATTTTATTTTTCAAGTAATGGGACAACTTGCTTGGCCATATTTTGCATTGTTAATAGTACTATTTTTATTATTAATATATGTGTTATTCAAGAAAAATATTAATCATAATGTTGTTGCATTTTTATTGTTAGTATATAGCATTTTATTACTTATTTTTAGCTTAGGAATTTTATTTATAAGTTGTATTGTATACTTCTTCTTAGGTGTTAGAATAATATTAAAGAGGAATTCACAAAAATATAATAGTGTTTAAAAAGGTTTGAAGTATCTTTACTTCAAACCTTTTTTAAAAATTTTTATAAAAATATAATTAAATTAAAGGAGAACGATAAGATTATATTTGTAAAATATGAAAAACATCAAAAATAAAATGATGAGTAGAAAGAACGAATATAAAAAGTAAATATTGATTTGCGAAAAAATAAAAGATATACTTTATCCATTATATATAAAAATTAGAAGTTTAATATAGAATATCTATGTATTAAGCGTATATTTCTTAAGAAAACTCAATTTGCAAAACAGTAATATTATTACTATAATTGAAAAATATACTAGTTCATAAGAAAATAGTAGGAGGTATTATGAGTAAAAAAGTATTTAAAATTATTAAAAGATTAGTAATAGGATTATTGGCACTTTTAGTTATTGGTGTTGGTTATGGATATTATTTTGTGAATAAGTCGTTACCGACGATAGAAGGAAAAGTCGAGGTGAATTTTTTAGAAAATAATGTCAAAATAACTCGTAATAACAAAGGTATTCCGACGATAGAAGCACAAAATGAAAAAGATTTATATCGAGCACAAGGATATGTTCATGCTCAAGATAGGTTGTTTCAAATGGATTTAGCTCGTAGACAAGCGGGTGGTAGATTATCTGAAATTGTAGGAAAAGCCGCGTTAGAAACAGATAAAAAGTTTTTAGTATTTTCATTGCGTAAAGCAGCAGAGGATTCATATGCAGGCTATTCAGATGAGGCTAAAAAAATCTTGGAGGATTATGCAGAAGGAGTTAACGCTTATATTGATGAGGCGATAAAAAATAATAAATTATCATATGAGTTTTCTTTATTAAATTATAAACCAGAAAAATGGACAGCTATTGATTCGCTAACAATTGGGAAGTATATGGCTTATGACCTTGGAGGACACTGGGATCATTTAGGATTTAACTCTTGGGTTCTAAATAATTTAGGAGAAGAAAATCTAAAACAATTATTGCCGGAAAGCTTTTCGAAAAATAAAGATAATGAAGATATTATTAAAGCTAACCTAGGAATAGATGTTAAAGTAGATGAGAAGGTAGCTAATACAGAACGTCCACCTATGGAAAATGGTAGTAATAACTGGGTAGTTTCTGGGAAGAAGACAAAATCAGGGAAACCTTTATTAGCTGATGACCCACACTTAGGGCTTGCAACACCATCAGTATGGTATCAAATGAGTCTAAATACTCCTGACAATAAAGTTTCTGGTGTTATTTTTCCAGGTATCCCAGGAATTATTCTAGGTCATAATGAGCATATAGCTTGGGGTGTTACTAATTTTGGTCCTGATGTTCAAGATTTATACATAGAAAAACGTGATGCTAATAACCCACATCGTTTTGAATATGATGGAAAGTACTACGATGCACAGGTAGATTCTTATAATATAAAAGTTAAAAATGGAAATGATGAAAAATTTGATGTAGTAAGAACAAAACATGGTCCAATTATTGATGAATTATTAAAACCTCTTGGAGAGACTAATAAGAGTTTTTCTATGCAATGGACAGCTCTAGAGTCAACACAAGAATTAGAAGCAATTTTAAAAATTGATAAATCTAAAAACTGGACAGAGTTTGAAAAAGCATTAGAAGACTTTAAAGCACCAGCTCAAAACTTTGTTTTTGCAGATAATGAAGGTAATATTGGCTATAAATCAAACGGTAATGTCCCTATCCGCAAAAAAGGTGATGGGAATTTACCAGTTCCAGGATATAGTAGTGAATACGGATGGGATGGTTATATTTCTTTTGATAAATTACCAAAAGTTATTAATCCAGAAGAAGGTTTTATTGCGACTGCCAATACAGAAACATATAAAACAGATTATCATACTTCAAACGTTTGGGCACAACCGTATAGAAAAGCAAGAATTGATGAAGTGTTAAAAGCAAAAAACGATTTAACAGCAGATGATATGAAAAAACTTCAAATGGATACAAAAAATCTATATGCACAGGAATTTTTAAAAGGTTTATTAGATAATACTTCAGTTTCTAACAAAGATGTCTATAATAAGCTGAAATCATGGGATTATATAGATAATAAAGATGAGGCAGCTCCTTTAATATACGACACATGGATGCGAGTAATTCGAGAAAAAATCCTAAAAGATAAAATGAGTCCAGAAGCATATAAATTTATGCCACATAAAGAAAGTTACGTAGATAAAATTTTACGAGATGCTTTGGCAGGTAAGAAGGTAAATCTTATCGAAGAAAAAGGTGGACTTAATAAGGTTTTAGAAGAAAGTCTAAACACAGCTATATCAGAACTTAAAACAAAATATGGAGAAGATGTAAATTCATGGAAGTGGGGAGCTAATCATAAATTAGGCTTTAGACATCCGTTGTCAAAATCTTCAGACCTGTTGGCTTATTTCTTAAATCCAAAAGAATATCCGATTTCAGGATCTAAAGTAACTGTTCAAGCAGCTAAACAAACTGATGATGGTTTGGTAAATCATGGTGCTTCTTGGAGATTTGTTTATGATTTTGATACAAAAGTAGGATATCATGTAGTTGGTCCAGGACAAAGTGGCCACTTTATGAGTGATTATTACAATGACCAAGTTCTTGATTGGGTAGAAGGAAAATATACACCTGAAACTATAGGAAAAATAGAAGGAAAAACTTTGGAGTTAGTAGCTAAAAAATAAAATAATAAACACAAGGAGTAGAGTTATAGTACTAGGTATTTTGGTGATAGAAAGGGTCTAGTGCAATTAGCCTGCTCCTTATATTTTTGCTTAAAATATGGTAAGATGATATTATAGACTAAATTTAGAGGTAATAAAGGTGAATGTAAAAAACAATTTAGAGAAAATTAATAACGATATAAAAAATATTTGTCAAAAAAGCGGTAGAAATTTTGAAGATATTACCTTAATAGCTGTAACAAAATATGTTGGTGATGAGCGTGTGAAAGAAGCACAAGTAGCAGGTGTTCACGATTTCGCAGAAAATAGAGCTGTTAATTATATTGAAAGAAAAGAAAAGTTTCCTGAAGCTACTTGGCATTTGATAGGAAGTTTACAAACAAGAAAAGTGCGAGACGCAATAAATAAAGTAGATTACTTTCATGCTTTAGATCGTGAGAGCTTAGCGGTTGAAATAGAAAAAAGAGCAGAACATGTAATTAATTGTTTTGTACAGGTTAATACATCTGGAGAAGAAAGTAAGCATGGTTTAACACCTGAAGCGGTATTAGAGTTCGTTAAAGGTTTAGAAAAACACCAAAAAATTAGAGTTGTTGGACTTATGACAATGGCTCCATTTGTAGAAGATGAGGCAACATTACGCAGTTGTTTTAGAAAATTAAGAGAACTTCGTGATGAAATAAAAGGTTTAAATTTAGAATATGCTCCGTGTGAATTTTTATCGATGGGGATGAGTAATGATTACGAAATAGCGATTGAAGAAGGCGCAACCCATATAAGAATAGGAACAGCACTAGTAGGGAATGAGTTGAAATAATAAGGTGAAGGGAGGCTTATTATTGTGAATAAAAAATTAAAAGTGGGGGAGTTAGATATCACTGTGAAATACCGCAAAGGTATGAAAAAAATTTATCTTCGAGTAGAAAAAAATGGTGATATAGTTGTCAAAGCTCCTCTTAGAACGCCAAATTATATAATAAAAAAATTGATACATGATAATATAGCCGAACTAAAAAGACGTCAAAATAATAGTATCAACAATTCATCTAAAAAAAGAGAGTATAAAACAGGGGAAACTTATTTTGTTTTCGGGCAAGAGCTGCCTGTAGAGGTCATAAAGTCTAATAAAAATACCTTGATAATAACAGAAGAAAAAATAGTATTAGTTATAAAAGATGAAAACCAAGATAGAGAGAAAATATTTCAAAAGGGTATAAGAGAAAAACTTCGCCAGCAAAGCCTTTATTTTATAAAAAAATATGAACTAATAATGAATGTTAAGGCGAATGAGTTACGTATAAAAAAAATGAAAACACGTTGGGGAACATGTAATTTAGAAGCTAAACGCATATGGATAAATGAAGAACTTGTAAAATATCCAATATCCTGTCTTGAGCATATCGTAGTTCACGAATTAACACATCTTTTAGAAATTAATCATACTCCTAGATTTTACAAATTATTAGAATACTATTATCCGAATTATAAACAAAACGATATATTGATAAAAGACTTTAATAGATATCTAAATGGGAGATAATAATAAAAATATAGTTAATTGAAGTTAATATTTTTTAGTGTATTAGAAATAACACTAGATAGTGTACCTGATTTGCTAAAGAATATATTGAGAAAACTTTTAGAGAGTACATTTTCCAACACTAACAATTGACTTTTTACTACATTTACTATATAATTAATCAAGAGTTTTTAGTATTTTATACTAATATTTTTGTAATACTAAAAAGTATTTTGGAGGAAGAATAAATGTCACAAATTTTAAACCAAGAAGATGGAAAAGTAGTTATTTCATTTTCAGCATCAAAAGAAGAGTTTGCGAAAGGATTAGATAGTGCATTCAAGCGCGCTGTAAAACGTGTTAATGCACCAGGATTTAGAAAAGGTAAATTACCAAGAGCCGTATTTAACCAAATGTACGGTGAAGAAGCATTATACCAAGATGCAGTAGATGCAGTATTACCAGCTGCCTATACTAAAGCTATTGATGAGTTAAAAGTTTCACCATTAGCTATGCCAGATATCGATGTAAAAGAAATCAGCAAAGAAAATGGAGTAACATTTGAAGCAGTAGTTACTGTTAAACCAAATGTAGAATTAGGTGAATATAAACACTTAGGAATTAAAAAAGAAGAAGTGGAAGTAACTGATGCTGATGTAGAAGAAAGATTAGAAAGACTACTAAGCAACCAAGCTGAATGGCAAATTAAAGAAGGTGAAGCTAAAAAAGGAGATATCGTAGTTATCGACTTTAAAGGATTCATCGGAGATGAAGCATTCGAAGGTGGAGAAGCTAAAGGATATGAGTTAGAGCTAGGTTCAGGTTCATTTATCCCAGGATTCGAAGATCAATTAGAAGGAAAAGTTGCTCCAGTAGATACTGAAGTAAATGTAACATTCCCAGAAAACTATCAAGTGGCAGATTTAGCTGGAAAAGAAGCGAAATTTGAAGTAACAATTCACGATGTAAAAGAAAAAGTTTTACCAGAGTTAACAGATGAGTTTGTTAAAGAATTTTCAAAAGAAGCGGCTTCAACAGTAGCTGAATACAAAGAAAAATTAAAAGAAGAAATTAGAGTTCAAAAAGAAGAAGCGGCTGCAAAAGCTTATTCTGATAAAGTAATTTCTACAGCAGTAGAAAATGCAAAATTAACAGTTCCAACAAAACTAATCGATCAAGAAGTTAATTCTATGTTTGAACAATTCGCTGGAAACTTATCACGTCAAGGGTTATCATTTGAATTATATGAACAATTCACTGGAAAAGGTGCTGATGAGCTTAAAGCAGAGATGCGTTCTGATGCTGAGAATAAAATTAAAACTTCATTCGTATTAGGAGAAATTGCAGAAGTTGAGAAAGTTGAAGTAACGGATGCTGATATTGATGCAGAAGTAAAAGAACTTGCAACTATGTACAATATGACAGAAGAAGGTGTAAGAACACGTATTAGTGTAGAAGACCTTCGTGGAGAATTAGTTATCCAAAAAACTGTTGAATTCCTAAAAGAAAACAACTAATTATATAAAGCAAATAACAAGCTACTATTCTAGAATAGTGGCTTGTTTTTCAAATAAAAATATACCCTTAGATAAATATTTATCTAAGGGTATTAAAATTATTTTATTTATCTTGATCTTCTTGGAATTTTTTAGCGATAGTAGCTTCAAAGTCTTCAGGGATAGAACGTTGTTTAATGATTATTACATCACATTTAGCATATCTAACGATACCTTCAGATACTGATCCCATAAGCATACGTTTGAATCCAGTTAAACCAGAAGATCCACAAACTACTAAGTCGATTTCTTTTTCATCGACGATGTCTTCGCTTAAGACAATTTTTGGGATACCTTGTTCAACAATACCAGTGACTTTAGTAAGACCGTCTGCTTTAGCAGATTCAACATAACTATCAACTAATTCTTTAGTACGTTTGTAGAATGAGTTGAAGATATATGGATCTGATAAACCAGAAGTAGCAATTGTCGCATCAATAACAGAGGCAATGTATAATTCTGCATCTTCATTTCTCTGTGCTATAGCTACGGCATTTTTAAAAGCCCACTCAGCTTGTTTAGAACCATCAACAGCAACTAGTATTTTAGAATATTTGTTTTCCATAATTAAAACCTCCAACCTATTTATTCTTTAATTATATTATAACACATTTACACAAAAAGTAAACGCTATTTTCAAAAAAAATAAAATAACTGATTTTATTTTAGAGCTATAAATTAACCCTTTTTTTAGATTATTATTCTAAAAAAAGGGTTAATTATATATTCTTTGGAAAACATATTAGCTGTTTTCATCTATTACAGTGATAGTGCGAGTTCTTTTATGTTCTTTGCCATCGATATTAATTTTATAAACAATATCATAGGTCCCAGGTGTATTATTATCTACATGTCCTTCTATAATAAGATTATCAAGATAAGATTTTCCAGCCTTACGTGCAATAATACTATCTGAGTTTATATTTATTGTTTCGCCTACTCTAATAGAAGTATTCTCTGGAACAATAAAATAAACGGTTCTTTCAAGGCGGCGTTCCAGACGTTTTCTATATTTTTCTTCGTCCTCTGCACTCATTCTATCACGAAGTTTTTCGTCAACTAAAGGCATAAGTTCAACTTCAGTATCGGCAATACAAATTCTACTATTAACAAGGGTAAATGTTTGAGTTCTACCAGGGCCGCAGTACGATTGACAACCTATAATAAATTCAGCATTAGGTGCTTTTTTCTTAAGTTTAGGTATCAATGTTTTAAGGTTGACTCCTAGGCAGGCATCACATACTCTAAATGTTACTTTGTCTTCGGTAACTACATCTTTATTATTTTTAGCCATTATATTTCCTTTCATCAATTTATTATTGCATTAAGATAAGAACAATTATATCACATTCTAGAAATAAATAAAATTTTAAAACACAAGACTTTAATTAGGAAATAATTATCTAAGTATTATATTAAATATAATCAAATAGTCTATTTAGAAGTTATCTTTCTTTTAACAATAATATTTGTTATTAATAACAGGGTAAATACTATAAAAATATGAATAATTATTCTAGTAATTAAGCTAATAAAAAATTCCTCGGGTACCATTTTTATTAAATTAGACTCATCGGGGCTAAGTAACCATAGGTCATTAGAAAATAAGATAGTATGGAACTTAATCCAAAACGAATTGAAGTTATAAGCAATAATGCCAGCTAATATAGCAATTAACAAGATAAAGATTGCTAAAGTTTTATTAAATGCTTTTGTGATATAAAGTAAGGTTTTAGTTTTCTTAGTAATTATGATGATTATCGTAGTTATAATAAAGATTATTAAGCAAATAATCATTACCTTGAAACTAACATCATAAAGATTTTTAACATCAACCATGTGCAGTATGTCTTTATCAGAAAACCAATTTTTATTTAGTGAAGCATTACCTTTTAAATATGCTAGCAAATTTTCTGTGTTATCTATTAATTCAGAGTTAGTTGTATTTATAGAAGGAGCTAAGTTCTCTTTCTCATAGAAATTTTTATAAAAATCAAGATTAAAACAATTATAAAAAATGATTGCTAAAATACTGAATATAAATAAAGCAAAGTTTTGAATAGCGATAATGCTATATGTGAAAAAATGTTTCATAGTTATACCTCCGCAATACATATTATAACATACCCACTAAATGTGTAAAAAGAAAAGAATACAGTGAGGCATAACTCATTTTAGAGAATGTTGGTTTACGTATTTACAGTAAATAACAAAAATAATACGAGTAATGAAAGTTTTTGAGTAAAAAACGTTTAATATTGCTTAAAATTGTGTTAAAATATATACACAATTATTTATTTTGGGGGAAATCATGAATAAGTTTTTTAAAATCTATTTAGAATTAAGAGAACAAATAGAAAACAAGCAATACAAAGCTAATAGCATTTTACCAAGTGAGAATGAATTAGCAAGGAAATACAATGTTTCTAGGGAAACTATAAGAAAAGCCTTGTTGTTGCTTTTAGAAAATGGATATATCCATAAAATACAAGGGAAAGGATCAATAGTCTTAGATGTTCATAGATATAGATTACCGGTAACAGGGATATTAAGTTTCAAAGAACGTCATCAATTCCAAGATTCAGAAGCAAAGACAAAAGTAATAGTAAATGAAGAAATAGAAGCCCCTGATTTTTTAGTTAAGCTTGGTGTTGTTCAACCTGGGGAAAAGCTTACTTACTTGTTGCGTCAACGTATTGTCAATGGTGAGGCGGTAATTTTGGATAAAGATTATATTAGAAAAAATGCTATTGGTAATTTACCAACTAATCGTGTTGAAGAATCTTTATATGAATATTTAGAGAAAGATTTAGGGATCAAAATTTCATATGGGAATAAAGACTTCAAAATTGAACCGGTCAGTGATGAGGATAACACATATATTGACTTAAATGGTCATAATCATATTGCAGTCCTAAGAAGTGATGTTTATACAGAAGGAACAGACTTTTTACATTATAATGAAAGTCGTCATAGAGTAGATAACTTCTATTTTTCAGAGTTTGCACGTAGAGCGGTAAATAAAAATAATTAAATATTTGACAAAAAGATTTTAAGTGATAAGAATTTGCTTAAAATCTTTTTTAAATTTTTTTATCCTAATATTTTCTGTCAATTAAAAAGAAAAACGCGAGTAATTGATGATAGTAATATTAAAAAAAATAATAAATTTTCAAAATAAAAAAGGCGAAAAAAATAAGTAAAATAGTTATTGAAAAAAAGAATAATAGAGTGTATAATTATTATTAAGTTAGAAATTTCCGGGAAATATTTCGGAAATATTTTTTGTGGGAGAGTGAGAAAGATGAAAGTAATTTTCTTTTCATTAACAGGTAATTGTAAAAGATTTGTGGAGATGTGTAAACTACCAGAAGAAGATGTTATAGACCTATGGGAAATAGATTATGAGGTTGATTTTGACTATATACTAATAACGCCGACTATTGGTTTTGGAAAAGTCCCAGAAGATGTTGAGAGATTCTTAAGAGAAAATCACAGGCACCTAAAAGGAGTAGTGGGAAGTGGAAATAGAAATTGGGGAAATAGATTTGCAAAAGCTGCTGAAATAATAAGTGAGCAATATAATGTCCCGCTACTGATGAAAATAGAATTACATGGGAATACAAAAGATTTAATAAAATTTAAAAAAATATATTTGGAGAGTGTCGATAATGGAGAAATTTAATCATATAGAGCTTAATAACGAAGTAACTAAAAGAGGAGAAAATGGATTTTTCAAGTTAGAAAAAGACCAAGAAGCTATTGCAGAATTTCTTCGTGAAGTTGACTATAAAACTGTAAAATTCAGTTCGGAAATGAAAAGATTAAGATATTTAGTAGAAGAAAACTTCTATTATAATATTTTTGATAAATATATTGAAGATGAGATAGTAGAATGCTTAGAACTTGCTAAAAACTTTAAGTTTGAATTCAAGAGTTACATGGCAGCAAGTAAGTTTTATAAAGACTACGCTTTAAAAACTAATGATAAAAAACAATATTTAGAAAATTTTAACCAACACGTATTTATCGTAGCTATGTATCTTGGTGATGGAAATACAGCATTAGCTAAAGAACTTATGATTGCAATGCTTGAACAAAGATTACAACCAGCAACACCAACATTCCTAAACTCTGGAAGAAGTCGTCGTGGAGAGTTAGTTTCTTGTTTCTTATTAGAAGTAGGTGACTCACTAAATTCTATCAACTACATTGACTCAACAGCGAAACAACTTTCAAAAATTGGTGGTGGTGTTGCGATTAACTTATCAAAACTTCGTGCGCGTGGAGAAAGTATTAAAGGAATAAAAGGTGTGGCTAAAGGTGTTATTCCAGTAGCCAAATCATTAGAACAAGGTTTTGCTTATGCAGATCAACTTGGACAACGTCCTGGAGCAGGAGCGGTATACTTAAACATCTTCCACTATGATGTGTTAGAATTTTTAGATACGAAAAAAGTTAATGCTGATGAGGAACTACGTTTACCAACTATTTCTACAGGTATTATCGTACCGTCATTATTCTTTGATTTAGCACGCGAGAACAAAGAGTTCTATATGTTCGGCCCACATTCTATTTATGAAGAATATGGTTTAGTATTAGATGATATCGACATTGCAGAATACTACGATGACTTCGTTGCTAATGAAAATATTATAAAACGTAAATTTGATGCTCGTGATATGCTTAACCTTATAGCGCAAACACAATTACAATCTGGATATCCATATTTAATGTTCAAAGATAATGCGAACAAAAATCATGCGCTTCGTGAAATTGGTCAAGTAAAAATGAGTAATCTATGTACAGAAATTTTCCAACTTCAAGAAACTTCTGTAATTAAAGACTACGGGGAAAGTGATGTTATTAAACGTGATATTTCTTGTAACCTTGCTTCATTAAATATTGTCAATGTAATGGAAAGTAAAAAACTTAAAGAGTCAATCTATTCAGGTATGGACGCTTTAACGTTTGTTAGTGATTCAACAAAAATCAAAAATGCACCTGGTGTAGTAAAAGCAAACGAAGAGTTCCACTCTGTTGGACTTGGAGCGATGAACCTAAATGGTTATTTAGCGAAGAACTTAATCGCTTATGATAGCGAAGAGGCAAAAGATTTTGCTAACGTCTTCTTTATGATGATGAACTACTACACAATAGAACGTTCAATGCAAATTGCTAAAGAACGCAAAGAAACATTTAAAGATTTCGAAAAATCTGATTACTACAATGGAACATATTTCACTAAGTATATTACAAATGACTATCTTCCAAAATCAGATAAAGTTAAAGAATTATTTGAGGGGATTTATATTCCTACGAAAGAAGATTGGCACAGCCTAAAAAATAGAGTAAAAGAAAATGGATTATACCACGCATATAGAATGGCGATAGCTCCAACACAAAGTATTTCGTACGTTCAAAACTCAACATCAAGTGTACTACCGATTGTTGACAAAATTGAACGCAGAAGTTATGGTAATGCCGAAACATTCTATCCAATGCCATACCTTAGTCCAAAAACACAATGGTACTATAAATCAGCATTTACAATCGATCAAATGAAACTTATTGACCTTATGGCAGTAATTCAAGAACATATTGACCAAGGTATTTCTGTAATTTTATATGTAAATTCTGATATTACAACAAGAGAGTTAGCTAGATATTACATTTATGCTCATCACAAAGGATTGAAATCACTATACTACACAAGAAACAAACTTCTTTCAGTTGAAGAATGTACATCATGTTCAATATAGAAAAGAGAGGAATTATTATTAACTATGAAAGCAGTAAACTGGAATAAACAAGACGACCTAACATTTATGTACTGGCGTCAAAATATCGCTCAATTTTGGGTAGATACAGAGTTCAAAGTATCAAAAGATATTAAAAGCTGGAACGAAGACTTAAACGATAAAGAAAGAGATGCTTATAAAAAAGTTCTTGCAGGTCTAACAGGATTAGATACTCAACAAGGGGATAAAGGGATGCCTCTAGTATCTCTTCACACAGAAGATATGAGAAAACAAGCTGTTTATAGCTTTATGGGAATGATGGAGCAAATGCATGCGAAAAGTTATTCAACTATCTTTACATCACTTATTCCTAGTAAAGAAACAGATTATTTATTAGATGAGTGGGTTCCAAATAATGAAGAACTTCAATACAAAGCCCAACTTATCGAAAGTTATTATCTAAAATTATTTAAACCAGAAGTGCCGACTTATGATTTATATATGGCGCGTGTAGCGTCTGTTTTCCTTGAAAGTTATATTTTCTACAGTGGATTCTTCTATCCATTATACTTAGCTGGACAAGGAAAACTCACAACATCTGGAGAAATTATTCGTAAAATATTATTAGATGAAACTATTCACGGAAGCTTTACAGGTTTTGATGCACAGGAAATATTCAAAACTTTAACACCAGAAGAACAAGAAAAAGCTAATAAAGAAATGTACACATTATTACTTGATTTATACGAAAATGAGCTGAAATATACAAAAGATATTTACGGAGAAATTGGTTTATTTGAAGAAGTTAAAGACTATGTTGAGTACAATGCTAACCGAGCTTTAGCGAACCTAGGGTATCCTGGATACTTCGAAGATAAAGAAATTAACCCAATTATCGAAAATGCAATGAATACATCTACTAAAAACCACGACTTCTTTAGTGTTAAAGGAGATGGATATGTAGTTAGTATGAATGTTGAATCAATCGAAGACGAAGATTTTATTTTTGAATAATTAGGTCATAATTATGAAAATATTATTAGTAAGACATGGTGAGACCGACTTTAACAAAAATAAACTTATTCAAGGTCATAGTGATATTGTTTTAAACGAAACTGGGAAAGAACAAGCTATAAATGCTGGGAAAAAAATTACCAACTTTGATATTGATGCAGTCTTTAGTAGTCCGTTAAAAAGAGCGCTGGAGACAGCACGTCTTATGCTTGACAATTCTAACAATAGCCAAAATGAAAGGCTAGATTTAGTAACTGATTCAAGGTTAATTGAAAAGTACTTCGGAGATTTTGAAGGTTCAACATTCGATGAATATTTCAAAGCGCTAGATACAGGTTCAAACTTAGAAACAATAGAACAAGAAGAAAATGTTTATAAGAGAGCCCATTCTTTCTTTTTAGATAAGTATAAAGATTACAATAATAAAACGATACTTGTAGTCTGTCATGGAGCTTTGATACGCATTTTTCTACGCGAACTAGGTTTATATCCTGAAACAAGAGAGCTTATAAAAAATACAGCATTGAACATTCTACGATTCAATGGGAACAACTTTATATTAGAAAAGTTTAATATTTAAAATTGATATAAATAAAAAGTTCTAAACAATATATTATTCTGTAATATATAGTATTAGAGCTTTTTTATTTGTTGAAAAGTAAAACTGAAGGTTTATAATAAGAGCTGTCATGATAAAGTAAATATAAATAGATTAAGCTTTATTTTTAAAACTGAATATTTTATAATATGAAATATAGTCAATTACAGAAGGAGAGATTAATATGCGTATAATTTTAGCACGACATGGAGAAACGGATTATAATAAAAACAAAAAAGTACAAGGTCATAGTGACATACCATTAAATGAAGAAGGGATAAAACAAGGGAAAGAAGCTGGGAAGAAAATAACGGATTACGATATAGATGTAGCCTATAGCAGTACGTTAGGGCGTGCTTTTGATACTGCTAGATATATGTTGGATAATTCTAATAATGAAATAAACGAAACTTTAGAAGTTATAAAGGATAAGCGTTTAATAGAAAAATCATATGGAGATTATGAAGGAATATCATTTGATGAATATGCAGCAGGTTTGAAAAATGGGGAAACTCGTGGTATGGAACTAGATGCCGATGCTGCAGACAGAGTGGAAGAATTTTTTAAAGAGAAATATAAGGAGCATCCAGATAAAACTATACTAGCTGTATGTCACGGAGGATTGATTCGTTCATTCTTGACAGAAAAAGGGATTAAAAAAGTAGGGCGCGGTGTAATTATAAATACTTCCGTTAGTGTTCTTGATTATGATGGAGAAGTTTTTGAATTAAAAGTGTTTAATACCTAATTAAATAATGGACTAGTAAAGTATAATATAATATTATCATATATTTTACACTTAGTAAGTATATAATATCTTAAATATAATTACACAAGGAGAATGTAAAAAAAATGTAAAATTTAGGTAATAAAATTTTAATATTTTTGACATTAAAGTTAAATATTATTTTTTATTAATTCTTGTATCGCTGAATGGTTTTTTTAAGAATTTACAAACAGGATAAATATTGATAATATAGGGTTTGTAATTTAATTTATAGTATATTTAAGTTATTGTTTTACAATGTTAAATTTATCTGATATAATTTTAATATAAAATTGGGTATGTTTTAATATTTTTTAAGTAAAGTAATTAATTCTTCGGGCTTAGGAAAGTTGTCTAAACTTTAAAAATAATTATAAAATAGATAATTGTTTTACTTAAAAAATTATGATTACAAAATATCGAAATTCTAATCATACAAATACAATTTTTAAAATATGTTATTTGAATTAAAAATTAAGGAGGAAATTAAAGAAATATGTTAGGAGATTACAAAAAACATAGATTTTCTATAAGAAAATTAACTATAGGGGCTGTGTCGTTGTCATTAGGACTATCATTAGTTCAACCAACGATTTTGAACCACAATATTGTTATGGCATCTAGTGCAAGTGCTGAAACAGGTCTACAAGGAAATGTTAGCACTCAGCAAGAGTTGCAAGATAAGATAAATAACAATGAACAAAATATCATACTAAGTGCAAATATAGATATTACTAAAACGATAACTAT
>ERZ773004.112-NODE-112-length-54173-cov-18.697051_pt1 | contig 54173 bp, 44 predicted proteins | sample MGYA00580667_ERZ773004 | MGnify/ENA primary metagenome ERZ773004 (study PRJEB29015, sample SAMEA2737963) | human oral metagenome | biome: human oral; feature: human-associated habitat; material: dental | place: China | collected 2123 ... | reverse complement strand
CGTTGGTGGTGCGCTCGGCCATGCGGTCGGCGTCCTCGACGAGGATGACGCGCCAGCGGCCCGTCCAGGGGCGGCGCTGCGCCTCCCCGATGAGCCCCTTGACCTCCTCCATGGTGATGAGGAGCTTCTCGGTGGCCAGGCGCACGACATCGGGGTGGACGCCGCTCATGACGTCCCGGCAGGGCTTGCACTGCCCGCAGCCGGGAGTAGGGCCGGTGCACTGCAGGGCGGCCGCGAAGGCGCGGGCGGCGTTCGAACGCCCCGAACCGGGCGGGCCCGTGACCAGCCAGGCGTGGGTCATGGCCGAGCCGTCGGTCGTATCCGCAGCACCGGCGGCTCCGGCATCACCGGGGACCTCGGGGGCGGTCCCGCTCCCAGTCGCGCCCCCAGTCCGACTCGAAGTCCGCGGCGCCTCCGCAGCGCTCTCGCGCGTCTCGGCGACGGTCCGGGCCGAGCGGGCGGCCGCCTCGAAGACGCCGACGACGGCCTCCTGCCCGACGACGTCATCCCATACGCTCATCAGTGCTCACCCGCTCCCCGGGCCGCGGAATTCTCGGACCCGCTGGAATCGCTGGAATCATTGCCGAGAGCGCCCCCGGGCAGGCGCGCGAGGAGGGGCCGGACGGCGGCGGCGACGGCGTCGGCCACCGCCTCGACGGGCCGGTCGGCGTCGATGACGACGAACCTGTCGGGCTCGCCCTTGGCAAGAGCGAGGAACTGAGCGCGCAGGGCGGCGTGGAAGGCGCCGGGCTCGCGCTCGAGCCGGTCCGTCGCGCCGCGCGCCATGGTGCGGTGGGCGGCGATGGCGGGATCGGCATCGAGGAGGATGGTGAGGTCCGGGAGCAGGCCTTCGGTGGCCCACAGGGACAGATCCCGGACATCATCAACGCCGAGGCTGCGGGCGACTCCCTGGTATGCGACCGAGGAGTCGAGGTAGCGGTCGGTCAGGACCACGGCACCGCGCTCCAGGGCGGGGCGGATCCTGGTGGCGACGTGGTGCGCGCGGTCGGCCGCGTACAGGAGGGCCTCGGCGCGGGGGGAGATGTCGTCGCCGTGCAGGAGAAGCTCGCGGATGGCACTGCCGAGGTCAGTGCCGCCGGGCTCGCGGGTAAAGATGTGGCGAACGCCCGTATCAGTGAGTCGATCGGCGAGGATGCGGATCTGGGTGGTCTTGCCGACGCCGTCGCCGCCTTCGAAGGAGATGAACAGGCCCGGATGCGCGGCACCCGGTGCGTCGGGCGCGTTGATGACGGCCCGCGGTTGGGAGGCGTTGTCGGTCACGGCGTCAGCGTAGCGGGCGAGCACGGCGCAGTAGGTTAGGGCACGGGGCAGCCCGGGACAGCACGGGGCGCGCGACGCGCGAGGGCAGGTGATGCGGGAACTCGGCTCCGCCTGCCGCCCCCATCGCCGAGATCGGTCGTACTCCGCACCGAGATCGGTCCGCTTCCAGCTCGAAATCGGTCGTACTCCGCCGCGAGATCGGTCCACTTCCGCACCAACATCGGCCGCGTTCCGGTTTGGGGTTGTGGGTGTGGATGTCTTCGGTGTTGCACACGGGAGGGTGGGGGGTTGTGGGGTGGGGGTTGGTTTTTGTTGCGATTGCTGGCTTTTCTGGTGATCATGGTGTGTGGCGGTCGGGTTCCCATGTGCGTTGAGGGGGTCCGTGCACATGGGAGCGGGATCATGGTCGTTGCTGATGTTGCTGTTCCGCATGATTCCGCGACTTCCGCTGACACGGAGCGCGCGCAAATGTGCAACATCCACCACCCCAGCACACGCAGCACCCGCAGAGCCACCCCGAAGCAGTGAAACCCGACTCGTACGATCACCAGCTCCAAGACATCACACCCCACACCGGACTTCGACCGATCTCGATGCGGAAGTGGACCGATCTCGGTGCGGAATACGGCCGATCTCGATGCGGATTACGACCGATCTCGACGCGGAGCAGCGCCCGTTGCGGCCAGGCTGCGGGCAGCCGCGACCACAGCGGCGCGACGCCTGCGATGCTCGTCCTCAGTGGGCGGCCCGCACAGCATCCGGGTCACCTGAGGCACCGTCGACCACCATCCGGCGATCGACAGCACGAGCAGAATCAGGTGCGCGGCATCAATATCGTCCGTGATGGTGCCGGCCTCCTGCCCCTTGACGACGGCGGCGGACTTGTAGCCGTAGTACTCGCGGCGCTGGTCCTCATCGGGCACCTCGCCATCGAATACCAGCGCCTCCCACCGCAACAGGCGGATCAGCTCGGGCCGCTCGCGGTGGTAGTCGTAGATCCGTCCGGCGTAGTCCCCGATGTCCTCGGTGGCGAACGAGGTCACCGGCACCGACTGGGCGACCTGCGCCAGCTCGTCGCGCAGCACTGCCGCGAAGAGCTTCTGCTTGCCGCCGAAGTAGTTGTACACCCGCTCCTTGTTGACTCCGGCCTTCTTCGCGATCCGCTCGATCGTCGTGCCATCGGGACCGCGCTCGGCGAACTCCGCCGTCGCGGCCTCCTTGATCCTGCGCCTGGTCCCCTCCGTGTCCCACGCCATGATCTGAGCCGCACCTCCTCCATCTCCAACGTTGAGGTTGCTCCTCGAGGCAGAACAGTACTACGGTAATTTCCAACGTAAGCGTTGGAAGGAAGAGCGCATGGGCCAGAACCTCCCCCGCCCCGGGACGCCGTCCTCTGAGGCGCACCCCTCACGCCCCTCAACCGAACCGAACTTCCCCGCCGGCAGGAGCGTCATCGTCATCCTGGTGGTGACGGCCCTGTTCGTTCTCACGCAGCTCTACGCCGCGATCCCGCTATCGACTCCGGTGTCCTCCGCCCTGGGAGGCGATGCGACGTTCGCCCTCTCGACGAGTTTCAGCCTCACCTATGCCGCAGGCTTTCTCATCTGGGGCCCGGTCTCAGACCGATACGGCCGAAAGCGGGTCATGGCGATCGCCGTCGGCGTGCTCGCCGTCACCACCCTCCTGTGCGCGCTGGCATCCTCCCCGTCCGCCATGACACTGCTGCGCGCCCTGCAAGGCCTGTCCGCCTCCGGATTCGCCCCCGTGGCACTGGCCTATCTCGCAGAAGCGGTCGCACCCGCCAGACGAGCCGGGGCGATCGGAGCGATGTCGACCTCGTTCCTGGTTGCCGGCATTTTCGGCCAGGTGCTCGCCTCCGTGATCGCGCTGCGCGCCGGCTGGCCCTGGTTCTTCGTACTCTGCGGCATTGTCCTCGCGATCGCATTCGCATTGATCCTCGCGGCGGCGACCGAGGCGCCCCGGCATGCACCATCACCCTCGCTCCTCGCGCAGTTCGCCAACCTCGCCCGCCTGCTGACCATGCCGGTGATCGTGCTGCTCAGCATCGCCCACATCACGCTCCTGCTGTCCTTCGTCGCCCTCTACACCGGCATCGGACAGCACCTGCAGAGCCTCGACATGCCCGCCTCCGCCACCGTCCTGATCCGACTGGCGGCATTGCCCGCGATGTTCATCAGTCTGAGCGTCGGCGCTCTGGCCCAGCGACTGGCCATGGCCCGGGTGGCCCAGCTCGGCTTCACCCTGGCCGCCGTCGGGATGCTCGGGGAGGTCGCACTGTCCGGAACCATCCCCGGTCTCGTCGCCGCGAGCATCGTCTACGTCGCCGGGGTGGCGCTGGCCGTACCGTCCATGATCAACCTCTACGGCGAGGCGGCCGCACCGAACCGGGGAAGCGGAATGGCGATCAACGGCTTCATCCTGTTCATCGGGGCCGGCATCGGGTCCGTCGTCGGCACGATGTTCGCGAGCCTGAGCACCCTCGCAATCGTCCTGGTCGCGCTTCTCGCCGTCGCCGCCGCATCAGTCGGAGCCGTCTCGGCGCTCACCCGGAGGGCCGCCCATGATTGACGTCCTGCTTCTGGGCGCGACCGGACGAACCGGCACCGCACTGCTGCGCCACCGCCCTCGGAACGCGCGCCTGCACCTGGGGGTGCGAATCCGCGGCGGCACACGGCCGTCGTCAGTACCCGACGGCGATGACGTGCGCGCCATCGACCTGACCGATCCCGTTCTTATGCGAGCGGCGCTCTCGGGCATCGACGTCGTCGTCAACGCGATCCGTCTGCCCGGCGAGATCCCGGCGACGGCGCTGATCGACCTCCACGAGCGGATCGCCACCGCGCGCGATGAGCGGCGCGAGGAGCGCGAAGACCTCCTGATCATCCACGTCGGCGGGGCCGGGTCGCTCCACCTGGGTGACGGACGGCGCTTCTGGCAGGACCCGGACTTCCCCTCCGTGACGCTGCCGCGCGGCGTGGCCCACGCCGCGCTTCGCGACCACCTGGAGTCCGGAGGGGGTTCGAGAGGTTCGAGCAACTGGGCGTACCTCATTCCACCGCCCGGCTACGTCCCCGAGGGCCGATTCACAGGCGCCTACCGCAGGCTTGCACCGTCCGACGACGAACGAGCACTCCTGCGATCCACGATCAGCTATGAGGACTTCTCCCTCGCCCTTGCCGACGCGATCCACGAGCACTGGAGCGGAACTCATCTGATCTCAGCCGGCTGCACGTCCATGCCCTGACGATGCGTCGCAGTTGGACCGATCTCGACGCGGAATACGACCGATCTCGACGCGGAATACGACCGATCTCGACGATGGCTCGCCCCTACCTCTTGTCCTCAGTCTGGTTCTTGATCGTGTTGCCGTTGCCGAGGTCCTGGATCTGCGGAGTGTTCCCGGCCCACAGCACGGTGTTGTAGCTACTGGTGACGGTGACATTCTTGGTATCGCGCACGTAGACGTGGTTGCCGCTACCGTCATTGATGACGACGTTCTCGGCATAATCGACAAGAACGGTGACGCCACTGCCGTTGATCGTCAGGTTCGTGACGTCGCCCTCGATGTGAATGGTGTCGTACGAGCGGTCGACGACGACCTGCCCGTTGACAGGCGTCATCGTCTTCCTGGTGGAGCGCTGGTCCGCACTGAACCAGTCGTCACTGGTGATGGTGGCTCCCGCGCCCGGGCGCTCGGGGTCGGGGGACGCGGTCCCCGTGGCGCCATCGCCCACCAGTGGGGGAAGCACAGTGGGACTGCTGCTCGGCGACGGCACGGACGGGGCCGGCGCGGGCGAGAACGTGGCCGGATCCTGCGACGCACTGCCATTGGTGGGAGTGGCGGAGGAGGAGCTGCCGGCCGACTCGGAGGATGCGCTCGGGGAGTCGGTGGAGTCCGTCGAGCCGCCGCCCGCACGGTCCAGGGTGATCGAGCAGGCCCCCAGTCCGGTGCTCAGGGCCAGCGCGCACGCCAGGGCGGCCACCAGACGACGGGAGGAGCGAGTCCGCACGGCGCCCCGCACGGCGCCGTCTGCGGAGGTCGATGACGCAGATGACGCACCGGCGGCGGAATCTGTCGGGAATGCAGTCGGAAACTCAATCGGGAACTCAGATGGGATCTCGGAGGCGGGTGTCATGGGACTCTCCTTGAAGGTGAGGGCGGGTCAGAAGACGGGGATCATGATCTCGACGCGGCGGTTGAGCTGGCGCCCGCCGGGATTATCGGACCCATCGGGGTTGGTGTTGGGGGCAGCCGGCTGGGTCTCCCCGTAGCCGACGGGGGCGAGCTGGGTCGTGGCGCCGGCCGCGTGCAGGGCATCGACGACGGCCTGTGCCCGCTGCTCGGAGAGGGTCTGGTTGTAGGCGTCGTCCGCCACGGAGTCGGTATGGCCGGCGACAGTCGCCTTCGGGGCTCCGGCCTGGGTGAGCACCTGGGCCAGGGAGTTGAGCACCTCGCTCGACTCGGGGCGGATCGCATAGGAGTCGACGTCGAACAGGATTCCGGAGTCCAGGGAGATGGCGGTGCCGCAGGACTGCACCGGCTGGACGGCGTCGATCGAGGGGAAGGCCCCGACCTTGCCGACCGGGGGCAGGGGGTCGGCGGCGGTGCTCTGGCCGTTGACCAGCGCCGTGCCGTCGCCGTGATTGATGATGGACAGCGACCCGTCGGTGTAACTGCCCGTGCCGTCGCCGTTGTTGATAATGCTCACGGAGTCGTGCTTATAGGAACCCGCCCCGTTGCCGTTGACCACGATGTTCTCCCCCGTGGCGGAATTCGTGGATGTGCCCGAGCCGTCCTTCTGGACGCTGACGGACAGGGTCGAATCCACATAGGTGCCCGTGCCGTCGCCATTGGCCACGATCTTCGTGGTCCCGTCCGTGTACGAGCCGGAGCCGTTGCCGTTGTTGACGACGGTGGCCTTGCCGTTCGAGGAGGAGCCGGAGCCATCGCCGTTGTTGACGACGGAGCTGTCGCCATCGGAGGAGGCGACGCCGCCGTCGCCGGTCAGAACGGTGCTGGTGGACCCCAGGTAGATGCTCCCGCTCTGATCGCAGCGGGCCGGGGAGACGGTGACGCCGGGAACGGAATCGACGTGGGCGGTCTGGTCGGGGGTCAAGGCGTTGTGATCGGCGGTGAGCAGGCCCAGGTCGGGCAGGGTGAACAGGGGGACGGGCGGCGCCTGCCCCATGGCGTATCCGGGCGCCGTCGGCCCCGCCGAGGCGGAGGCGCTCGGATTCGTCGAAGCCGTTGACGTCGGCGAACTCGCTGAACTCGCAGGAGCGGTGCTCGCCGTCTGGGAGGGCCGGGCGTCGGCGGCGGGAGCGGTGTCGGTCGAGGAGGGCGCCGCATCCGGAGTCGAGGGGTTGCAGGCGCTCAAGGCGAGGCAGGCGGCACTGATAGCGCTGACAGCACTGACGGCACTGACGGTTCTGAGCATGGCTGCGCAAACCACGGGGCCGCGTGGGCGACGCGCGCCGGAGACGGTGACGAGTGAGCGGGTGAAGTGGTTCATGCATATGACCTTACGAACAGGATGTCGCAGTGGGGTCATTGCGCTGTCGCGGTCCTGCGACAGGCGGCGGGCCGTGCGCAGGCCGTGCGCGAGGCATGCGTGGGTCGCACGGAGACCGTCCGGGCCGTCCGCGACCGGGCAGATGGCCGGCCGTACGCAGACCGTGCGCAGACAGTCCGCGGACCGTCCACGGACAGAGCATTCGCCCGTGATATTTTCTCCGCATGACGTTATTCTTGAGAGTTCGTCTCGGGCGTTTCATCGCCGTTCTGACGGTTCTCAGCCTGCCCGTGGCTCTGGCGGCCTGCCAGAGCCCCGTGAGCGCAACGGGCACGACGAACGCGAGGAACGCAGAGAATTCTGAGAACGCAGCGAACTCTGGGAACGCGTCGGGTGCGGCCGGCGCGGATACGCAGACGTCGGCCGACGGATCTTCCGGAACGGCCCAGGGCGCGGCCTCGTCGGACGGCGTCCCCGAGGGGCTGACCTCCTTCTACGACCAGGACCTCACCTGGAGCGACTGCGCGGACGGCGGGGCTGGCTACCAGTGCGCCAGCGCGACCGTCCCGCTCAACTACGACGACCCCTCGGGCGACACCCTCTCCATCGCTCTCAAGCGTCTGCCGGCCTCCGACGGCACGGCCGAGCTCGGCTCCCTGTTCCTCAACCCCGGCGGCCCGGGCGCCAGCGGCACCAGCATGATCACGACCGCCGCCCCCCTGTACACCCCCGAGATGCTCGCCTCCTATGATCTCATCGGCTTCGATCCGCGCGGCGTCGGCGGCTCGACTCATCTGACCTGCTGGTCCCCCGACGACCTCGAGCAGATGATCGACGCGAATAATGCGACGACCCCTGGTGAGAAGACCGGCGAGGAGGACGATCAGGAGCAGGGGGCCGACGGCGCGGCCTCGGATGACCCCGAGGAGACTGAGGAGCCTGAAGAGGCGGCCTCGCCCTCCCCGACGGGCGAGGCCGCCGCGCCCCCGAAGATCGACGACATCTTCTGGACGTCGACGGTCTCCAGGGGCTCCGCCGATGCCACCGCGTGCCGGACGCACTCCGAGGTCCCCGGTCTCATCGATCACATGGGCAAGTCCGATACGGCGCGCGACCTCGATGTCCTGCGCTCCGCGGTCGGCGACAAGCAGCTCAACTACCTCGGCTACTCCTACGGCACCGCGATCGGCGCCGCCTATGCCGAGCTCTTCCCGAGCAGCGTCGGGCGCGTGGCCCTGGACAGCGCGCAGGACCCGACGCTGACCCGCTCGGAGACCGCCGACGCCCAGTTCGCCTACCGGGAGAGCCGGTTGCGCGCGTATCTCGGCAGCTGCCTGGATCAGGGCGACTGCCCGGTCACCGGCACTGTGGATGAGGCCGTCTCCCAACTCACCGCCTTCTTCAAGAGCCTGGACGGCAAACCGCTCACCGTCACCCAGGACGGCCGGACCAGTCAGATGGACTCCTCGACCGCCTTCACCCATGCGCAGAACCTGTGGTTGACCCGGCCGGAGTACTGGCCCGCGCTGACCAGGGCGCTGTCCGCGGCGATGACCCGGCACGACGGCACCGAACTCGCGCGCGTGGGCGCCCTCGTCCCAGGAACGGGCCAGATCACGAAGCCGACGACGCAGGAGCAGGCGCTGTTCACCATGGTCTACACCGCGGCGATCTGCGCGGACTCGCCCGATGTCGACAACCAGGACGCCTGGAACGCGGAGGCGTCGAAGGCGTACACGGACTACCCGCTCATGAGCGCCATGGGCTCCCTGCCCGCCGGGACCGATGCCTACTGCCACGGCTGGGGCGTCACCTCGAGCTCCGCGCCGGCCGAGGTCCACGCCTCCGGCTCGGCGCCCATCCTCGTCGTCGGCGTCACCGAGGACTCCCAGACGCCCTACGCATGGTCCCAGTCATTGGCCACACAGCTCGACGCCGGGCACCTGCTCACGGTCGAGGGCTACCGGCACGGAGCCTCCATGTCCAACACGTGCGCCATTTCGCGCGTCAGCGACTACCTGGTCAACGGCGCCCTGCCCGACGAGGGCGATGCGGGGAACGTCACGTGCCCCATCGATCCGCTGCCCGCCGACGCCGCCGAGGCGCTCTCGCAGTAGCACCCCTCACCCGCCGGGGTCCGCCGGCCACGTCCGCCTTCTCGAAGCCGACGCCGGCTAGCGCCCTCTCACCCGCCGGGGTCCGCCGGCACCAGCGGGCCCCGGGGCCCGGGCCGGCCGCTCGGACATGCGGCACCCGGGCGAAGCGGGACGTGAACGCACCTTTCCACCATGAACGTACTTTTCTCCCGCCTTTCTGAGCTCTACCCCCAGAAAGGCGGGAGAAAAGTACGTTCACGCGACGAAGGTCCGTTACAGCGCAGGATGCATCAGGGCGGATGCCGGCGGGCCGGAGGGCACAGACCGCACGGACTCATCAGGAGGCGGGGATGAAGACCTCCACGCGCCGGTTGAGCTGACGCCCCGCCGGGTTGTCCGAGCCGTCCGAGTTCTCGTTGGGGGCGACCGGCTGCGACTCCCCGTATCCGGTGGCGTCGAGGGAGGCCGTCGCACCATCGGCCACCAGGGCGTCCACCACCGCCTGGGCCCGCTGCTCGGACAGCGTCTGGTTGAAGGAGTCATCCGAGACCGAATCGGTGTGCCCGTACACGTGCCCACTCGAGGCGCCCGCCCGGTTCATCACGTCCGCCAGATTCTTCAGCGTCTGGGCGGCGTCGGAGCGCACCTGCGAGGACCCGAAGTCGAACAGCACCCCGTCCTGAAGAGTCATAACCGTCCCGCAGGACTCCACGGGCTTGGCGGCATCGATCGGTGGGAAGGAGCCGACATTCTCGACCGCGGGCAGCTTCTCGGCATTGACGGTCCTGCTCCCGCTCGCCGAGGTGATCAGGGCCGATCCGGTGCCGTCGTTGATGATGTTCAGTCCGGTGGCGGTGTCGGTGTAGGTGCCCGCACCATTGCCGTCATTAACGATGGAGACAGTGCCCGCGGTGTAGGTGCCCGAGCCGTCCCCGGTGATGGTGATCGACTCACCGGTCTGGGAATTGGTGTAGGAGCCACCGCCGGTGCCGTCGACCGTGACGCTCAGGTGCGCATCGGTATAGCTGCCCGCACCGTTGCCGCTATTGATAATGCTCACTCCGGTGGCGGTGTCGGTGTAGGTGCCCGCACCATTGCCATCATTAACGATGGACACACTGCCCTGGGTGACCATCCCAGCCCCGTTGCCGTCATTGACCACCGAGGAGTCCCCGTCGCTCGTCACGACTCCACCATCGCCGGTGACGACCGTGGACGTGGACCCGGAAGCGAGTACACCCGGCTCATCACAGCGGGCGGGAGAGACGGTGATACCGGGGACCGAGGTGAGCGAGCTCGTCACATCCGGGGTGAAGGCACCGGTCGAGGCACTCAGCAGCGACAGGTTCGGCAGGGCGAACAGCGGTACGGGCGGGATCTCGCCCACTGCATAGCCGGGGACGGCGAACGTGCTGTCGGCGGTGGCGGAGGCGCTCGCCGAAGGAGTGGAGCCCGACGACGGCGCGGCCGCGGCGGGAGTAGGCGCAGCGCCATCCTGGGAGGCGCCGCTGGAGCCACCGGAGTTGATCGCGCACCCGCTCGTCGCCAGGGGCAGAGCGACCGCGGTTGCCAGAAGAAGGGATGAGGTTCGGGGGAATCGGGTTCGTTGCATACTCGTAACCTACTAAACATCCGCTTTTTAACATGACTCTAGAATTGCCCTAGCCTGTCGCAATCATGCGACACGACGATGAAGCGCGGAGCGCGGTCGTCAGCTCAGGGCGTTCTTGCCGGGCCCGCCACCGGCAGCACGACCCACACGCGCGTGCCCACGCCCTCGCGCGAGGTCATGCCCACGCTCCCGCCGTGACGCTCAGCGATCGTGCGCACCAGGGGAAGCCCCAGCCCTGAGCCGGGCAGAGCGCGGGCGTTGCCCGCACGCCCCAGTTCACGGAAGACGAGTCCCATCTCCTGACCGGGCACCCCTATGCCCGTATCGGCGACCTCGATCGTCACGGTGCCGCCCTCTTCCCGGCCGCGCACTTCGACCGCCCCGCCGGCCGGGGTGTACTTGGCGGCGTTGGACACGACGTTGTAGACGGCCGAGTAGAGGAGGTCGCCGTCGCCGCGCACATGGGGCAGGGGCCAGGGGACCGACGGCAGATCGAGGCGGATGCGCACCGCGGTCCCGCGCCCGGCGGCCTCCTCGACGACGGCGTTGACGGCGTCCTGCACCGTCTCCGCCAGATCGACGTCCTCCAGAGCCAGAGGCGCCGCCTCGAGCTCCGCGAGCTTGCGCAAGTCGGTCAGCAAACGGCCCATCCGCCGGGACTGCGCATCGACGACCTCGAGGTTGACCGCAATGGCGGGGGACGCACCCTGGGAGGCATCGGCGACTGCAGCGCGCACAGCCGTCAAGGGATTCTTGAGCTCATGGTCGAGGCGCCGCAGGAATTGGCGGTGCTGCATGCGCGCCTCCTCCTGAACCTGAAGGCGCAGCTGCCGGAGCGCGGCATCCTGACGGCGTCGACTGATGCTGACCACCAGGCCCATCAGGAGTACGGCGGCCAAGGTCTCGCCGATGAGCAGGGCGGGCGAGACCATGATGTTCAGACGCAACTCGCCCATCAGCAGGTAGGCCGCAACGGTGAGCACCGCCGCGATGACGACAGCGACGCCCCATCCCGCGACCATGCCGGCCAGTCCGGACGAGCCAGACGGGCCGGACGAGCCAGACGAGCCAGACGGGCCGGACGAGCCGCGACGGTCCGGCCGGGGCCCGTCCGGCGTCGGCCATCGTCCGTAGGACCGGGTCACGTGCGGGCCCCGATCGATGCCGATACAAACCTCGCCATCCTCGCCATCCTCGCCACGGTGGCCATGGCGGCCACGGCCACATCGTAAGACCGGATCACGTATGGACCTCGGCGCGGAAACGGTAGCCCACCGAGGGGACGGTTTCGATGTAGAAGGGGGCGGAGGCGTCGTCGCCCAGGACCTGACGGATCTCCCGCACGCGGTGATCGACGGCTCGCGTCGAGGAGGCGAAGTCGATGCCCCACAAGGCCGAGAGGAGGGCATCCCGGGTGTGGAGTTCACCCGGATGGCTCATGAGGTAGTCCAGGAGTGTGACCGCCTTCGGAGTCAGGGAGAGCTCGCGGCCGCGGAGCTCGACACGGCGCGCGGGTCGATACAGGACGAGGTCGCCGGACACGAGGCGGGTCGCGGCGGTCAGCGGCTGCCTGGTTCCCCGACTGCGACGCAGGACCGCGCGGATGCGGGAGGCGAGCTCGGCGGGGTCAAAGGGCTTGGACAGATAGTCGTCGGCGCCGTCATCGAGAGCGGAGACCCGCTCGTAGGAGGCATCGACCTGAGTGAGCAGAATGATGGGCGTCCAAGCCCCGCCCGCTCGCACCCGCCGCACTAGCTCCCGCCCGTCCATACGCGGCATGAGGACATCGGATACCACGATATCGACCTCGTAGGCGGCCAGAAGATCCAGTGCCTCCACACCGTCCGAGGCCAGCATGACCTGGTACCCGCCGCGCTCAAGGTAGGGACCGAGAGAGCGGCGGATCGGAGCCTCGTCGTCGACGAGCAGGACCGTGGCGGGCGGGGGAGCCGATGCGGCGGACTGAGTCACGAACGCCTCACTGAGAGATCTTTCCGGTCGTGCTGCCGGCGCCCTGGTCCTGGATGTCGGGGTCGTCCCCGAGCCAGTGGACGGTAACGCCGGCGCCCTGGATCTGGAGGTGGTTGATGTCTCGAGCGTAAACGGTGACATTGGCGCCCTGAACGATGAGGGTGTCGACGTCATCGGCGGCAACGATGGCGTTGGCTCCCTGGACCGTCAGGGTGTCGAGGTCGCCCACCAGGTTGAGAGTCGCACCCTCATCCTGGACCGCGTAGCTGCCGGCGACCTCCCTGCGCTCGCCCTTGTCGAGGATGTTCTTCCACGCCGAATCGGTGATCGCGGCGTCCTCCGCATCGTCGCCCGCATCGGTGCTGTCATCCTTGTCGTCACCCTTGTCGGTCTTGTCAGTGCCGTCGCCATCGTGGCCGGCGGAGCTGTCGGGAGACGCGGCGCCGCCGGCACTGGCCGAGGCGGTGGAGCCCGCGTCCGCCTTCTCGGTCTGGGAGGCCGAGGATGAGGCGGAATCGCCGGAGCCGGAGCCGTTGACGGACATCGAGCAGGCGCCCAGCGACAGAGCCAGGGCCAGAGCAGCGGTACCGGCGAGAGCGGTCTTGGGGAGGTGCATGGAGGTTCCTCTCGGGAATCGGCGGGGAGTTTGCACGGAGATCACATTACCCGCCCGCTGTCTTGGGCCTGTCGCCGGGCTGTCGCAGGACTGCGACCCCGGACGCGATTAATCTCACGGAATCACTAATTCGCCACCCCTCCGCCGAGATCGGTCATACTCCGCGCCGAGATCGGTCGTACTCCGCATCGAAATCGGTCCACTTCCGCACCGAGATCGGTCCACTTCCGCATCGAGTTCGGTCACTAACACCAGCTGCAAAAACTTTGAACGGTACCCAAGCAATAGAGACGCACATCGGAAATAGCAGCCCTAACAACAGCTCAACTATTCCGCTCAGTCATGGCGGCGGCCCGCCCGAAGCCGTTCAGACCCGGTTCCGACGACGACTCACCTCCCCGCCGAGGATCGGCCCCGTCGAGCCCAGCACCCTCATCATCGACGCCGCGATTCGCATGGATGCCTTCCTCCAAAACCGAAGCCGGTCGTCCCCTCATTGATGAGATGCTTGATGTCGAGGCCGTGGATGAACTAGCAGGCCCAGTAGATCTCGGCGTCAACGATAATTCCTTGCACGCACGTACATTTCTGCCATTCTTCTGGCAGCAATCCCAGAAGGATGGCAGAAAGAAGCACCCGATTCAATCAGCCTCACAAGGCGAGAGATAGAGCGCTGCGGATTTCAGCGATTCATTCTTCGTTGCGTTTATCATGCACCCGTTTACCGACACGCGTGGAAATCACCAGATGCTCACGCTCGAGGGAACGCACGAAGGAAGAGATCGTCGATTGCGCAAGCTGCGCCTTTTCAGTGATCTGACTGACCCATATTCCAACCTCATCCGAAAAAGCACGTCGACTGATCGATATATCCGACATGTAGCCAAGGCTGACGATGCTGATCCGCCCCTGACTCAACAACCAGTACGAGTCCTGCTACCCGCGAGCGTCCTCACTCGTAGCCCGGGCAGACGCAGGCGGCAGAATGCGCAGCCTCGCCATCTCCGCCATCTCATCAACCGCCCTCATCAAGGCGAGCACCCGAGTACTCCAAGCAATTGCGGCAATGTGAATGAGCGCGCAAGGGCCGAACCGATCTCGAGCCGGAGACGGACCGATCTCGACGCGGAACTGAACCGATCTCGACGCGGAGAGCGACCGATCTCGACGCGGAACTGAACCGATCTCGGCGAGGGAGGGAGGGGAAAGCCCCTCGGGTCAGGTGGGCACGTGCCCGTTCAGGACTCCTCGGCCGGGGGCGTCGTCTTCTTGCGAGTGGCCGTCTTCTGGGCGGTCTTGGTCGACGTCTTCCGGGCGGTCGTTGTCTTCTTGGCCGCCTTCTTGGTCGTCGTCTTCTTCGCCGCGGTCTTGCGGGTGGTGCGCTTCTTGGCGGGCCCCTTGGCGCGCTTCTCGGCGAGCAGCTCATAAGCGCGCTCGGGGGTGACGGTGGCCGGGTCGTCCCCGCGCCGCAGGGTCACGTTGGTCTGGCCGTCGGTGAAGTACGGCCCGAAGCGGCCGTCCTTGATGACGACGGGCCGCCCGGACTCCGGATCCTCCCCGAGCTCGCGCAGCGGACCGCGCGCGGCCGCCTGACCGCGACGCCGCTTGGGCTGCGCGAAGAGCTCCAGGGCCTGCTCGAGGGTCACCGTGAAGATCTGCTCCTCGGTCTCCAGAGACCGCGAATCCGTCCCCTTCTTCAGATACGGGCCATAACGGCCGTTCTGAGCGGTGATGTCGACGCCCTCGGCGTCCTGGCCGACGATGCGCGGCAGACTCAGCAGATCGAGGGCCTGCTCAAGGGTGACCGTGGCCAGAGTCATCGTCTTCAGCAGGCTTGCCGTACGGGGTTTGGGCTTGGCGACCTTCTTGGCCCGGGTCGTCCTCGTGGTCTTGCCGGTCTTCCCGGCCTTCTCCCCCGACGCGGCACTCTCCGTGGAGGCGGCCTCCTCGGACGGCTCGGGAAGCACTTCGGTGACGTAGGGCCCGTAGCGGCCGTCCTTGGCGATGATCGTGTGCCCGGTGGCCGGATCGACGCCGAGCTCGCGGCCGTCGTCGGCGGCGCGCTCGAACAGCTCACGGGCCTTGGCCACGGTGAGCTCATCGGGGGCGACGTCGGCGGGCACGTTGGCCCGCTTGCCCTCGTCATCCTCCAGGTAGGGCCCGTAACGCCCCACCCTCAGAGTGATGCCCTCGCCGATCTCGATGGAGTTGACGGCCCGGGCGTCGATCTCACCCAGGTTCTCCACCAGGGCCTTGAGACCCTGCTCGACGTCCGCCTGTACGGCATCGGCGGGCCCGACGTCGGCGCCCCCGACCGCGAGCGCCTGCGAGCCCTGCCCGAAGTAGAAGCGGGTGAGCCAGTCGATCCGATCCTCCTGTCCGGCGGCGATGCGGTCGAGGTCGGCCTCCATGGAAGCGGTGAAGTCGTAGTCGACCAGCTCGGTGAAGTTCTCCTCCAGCAGGCGGGTGACCGCGAAGGCGAGCCACGTGGGCACGAGGGCCTGCCCACGGTGCTCCACATATCCGCGGTCCGAGATCGTGGACATGGTGGCCGCATAGGTCGAGGGACGGCCGATCTCGCGCTCCTCCAGGGCCTTGACCAGGGAGGCCTCGGTGTAGCGCGGCGGCGGGGTGGTCTCGTGGCCGGAGGCCTCGGCGGACAGGGCGGAAAGATCATCGCCGGCACTCATCGCCGGCAGGCGCACGTCCTTGTCGCTCTTGGCGCCGGCCTTGCCGCCGGCCCCGGTAGACCCGGTAGACCCAGTGGACCCGGCGGACTCGGACTCGTAGCGCTCGGCGTCGCGCCCCTCCTCGTAGGCGGCGAGGAATCCGCGGAACGTGATGACGGTGCCGGAGGCGGTGAAGCCGGCCGTCGAGAAGGTCAGGCCCGCATCCCGCGAGACCCCGCCGGCGGGCTTCAGGGGGACCTCGACTCTCACGGTGGCGGTCGAGCCGACGGCGTCGGCCATCTGCGAGGCGACGGTGCGCTTCCAGATGAGCTCATAGAGGCGGAACTGAGCGCCGGCGAGCTGATCCGAGACCTGAGCCGGAGTGCGGAAGTGGTCCCCGGCGGGGCGAATGGCCTCGTGGGCCTCCTGCGCGCCCTTGGACTTCGCGGCGTAGATGCGCGGCTTGGCGGGCACGTACTCGGCCCCGTACAGCTCGGCGACCTGCGCGCGCGCCGCGGCCACCGCCTGGCCGGACAGCACGGTGGAGTCGGTTCGCATATAGGTGATGAAACCGTTCTCGTACAGCCCCTGCGCCACCCGCATGGTTTCGCGCGGATTCATACGCAGCTTGCGCGACGCCTCCTGCTGGAGGGTGGAGGTGGTGAAGGGGGCGGCCGGACGGCGCTTGTAGGGCTTCTCCTCGACCTCCGCCACGCGCGGACGGCCACGGCCGACGGCGTCGGCCACCGCCTTGGCCCCACCCTCGTGCAGATGGACGGTGCCGGCCTTGACTGCTGCCGGACGGAGCCCGCCGGCATCGGTGAAGTCGCGCCCCGTGGCCACGCGGCGCCCGTCCAGGGTCGCCAGACGGGCGGTGAAAGCGTTCGCGCGGCGGGCATCCGCGTCACGGGCATCCGCATCCTCGGAGATCGACGACGCACCTGCCCCCGGCAAGGCGGCGAACTCAGCCTCGACGCCCCAGTATCCTGCCGAGACGAAGGCCATGCGCTCGCGCTCGCGCTCGACGACCAGCCGCGTGGCCACCGACTGCACCCGGCCGGCGGACAGACCCGCGCGGACCTTGCGCCACAGCACGGGGCTGACCTCATAGCCGACCAGGCGGTCCAGGATGCGGCGGGTCTCCTGAGCGTCCACCAGATGAATGTCCAGATCCCGGGTGCTGGCCAGCGCCCGGGTGACGGCCTCCTTCGTGATCTCCGTGAACGTCATCCGCCGCACGGGCACTTTGGGCTTGAGAACCTGGAGGAGGTGCCAGGCGATGGCCTCGCCCTCGCGGTCGTCATCTGTTGCCAGGTAGAGCTCTTCAGCGCCCTTGAGGGCCTTGCGGAGCTGGGTGACCGTCTTCTTCTTATCGGGATTGACGACGTAATAGGGCTTGAAGCCGTCTTCGACGTCGACCGCGAACTTCCCGTAGGGGCCCTTCTTCTCCGCGGGCGGCAGCTCGGAGGGCTGAGCCAGATCACGGATATGGCCGACGGAGGCCTCGACGTCGAACTCCGCGCCAAGGTACGCGGCAATAGAGCGGACCTTGTTGGGGGACTCGACGATGACAAGCTTGGTGGACACGGCTGCCTTCCTCGCGTTTCTTCCGACGACACCGCACCACACGGGGGCCGCTCGGAGATGCCGGAGGCCGCCGGGAGGCCTCCTGCGGGCGACTGTAACGCATCGTCGGGGACATCACCCGGGTTCGTCTTCTGACGGCTGAGCCGCCGTCGCGGGTGGGCTCGAGCCCACCCGCGACGGCGTTCGACGAGTCCGCCGACCGGGCCCGGCGGCTCCTCGGTCAGGCGCTCGTCATTCGCTCCTCAGCTGCTCGTCAACCGCTCGTCAGCCGATTTCAGCCAGAGCCGAGCGGAGCACCTGGATGCGCTGATGGATGACGTTCTCGTCGAAGGGCAGGTGCAGGCCGCGACACTCGGCGGCGAGCGCCGCCAAGCCGCGCACCTCGGGCGTCCCGCGCTCGGCGAGGGCCGCCGCCTGAGCGACATTGACAGAGGCTCCCATGCCGCCATGACGGTCCACCCAGCGGCTCAGACGGCGCACCATGCGGTCCAGACTCGGGGTGATCGCGCCCAACTCGGCGTCGAGGGCGGTCACACCCTCCTCCACCTCGACGCACAACGGTCCGAGACGGGAGAAACCATCCTCAAGAGCCTCGCACAGATCGCGGATCGACCCCGCCGGGTCCTCCTCGCTGCCGTCCAGGACGGAGCGGGCGAAGCGCCCGACCATGAGCGTGAGCAGACGCATGAGCGCCACCGAGAAGCGCAGCTCGAGCACCGATTGGCGCAGGGCGTCCATACGATCGGGCAGAGCGCGCAGCGCGGGTGTGGCGGTGGCGGACAGCTCGATGATCTGCGAGGCCAGCGCATCCGTCCTGTCCATGACATTGAGGGTGCGCCCGCCCACGACCCGGCCGAAGGACTCGGCACGATCGGCCACGTCGAGAAGCGTGCCCTTGGTGTCCGCCAGAGAGGTCAGCAGCCTCAGGTACTCCTCGAGCTCGAAGACGAGCAGGTTGGTGTCCTTCTCGATATGGCCGACGACCGTCAGGATCTGGGTCACGGGACCGGAGACCGGCGGTGGGGGCGGTACGCGCACGCCCGTGGAGACCAGGGCGGAGACCTCGCGGGGCAGCTGTGCCAGCGTCATCGCATGGAGAGAGGTGATGCCGATGGCGCCGAGCTCGCGCGTCAGGTCGTCCGCACCGTAGTCGCCGATCTGGCGCCGCGAGGCGCCGCGCGCGGCCACCTCACGCTCCTTGGCGCGCACGGAGCGGTAGACCTGCTCCGTGGCCTGCTGAGTAGCGGCGTCGAGCGGCTTGGTGCGCACCGAGAGATATCCGCCGCTGATCGGCACGATCGTGGCGAAAACACGGTAGTCGAGGCCGTCCGCCGCGCGATTGACCACGTAGGCGCACACCGGCAGACCGGCCTGAAGATCGTTCCACATGAGCCTGAAGACGCCCGCGGGCATATCCAGGTGCCTGATGATGTTGTGGGGCGATTTGATGAGCCGATCGCGGCTGTAGCGCGACAGGCTGTCGAAAGTGCGGTTGGTCCGCAGAATGACGCCCTTGTCATCGGTTGTCGAGAAGAAGATGTCGTCCGGTTCGAAGAACCGCTCATACCCGACCTGAGACTCCACGTCTGTCCTCTCTTGAATACTCGTTGCTCGTCATCGCACGCGCCGGCGTACGAGGGCGGCCTCTCATACCAACCCAGCAATCGCGCTAGAAATCGACTTGCTAGCATCAGCCATAGCGGCAGCATTATATGAGAGGTCCAGGCCTCGGCAACGAGCGGCGAGCACCGCCAGCGAGGACATCTCCGGGAAACCCTTATTCGACAGTCCTTCCGCCTCACCCAGGAGCGCCAGAACATCACCCTCCACGCCCTCGCGCAGGGAGGCGTGCTCACTCTGGAGCGCTCGCAACCAGCGATCGAAAGGACGCCTCGTGCGGTCGAGGTCGGATACGACGAGGCGCATGGAGCTGTCGAGCGCATCGCGCCGGGAGCCGACCTCGTCGCAGGCGGCGCCGACGGCTTCCAGATCGGCATCGAGGGCGCGATGCAGATCGGCCATCGCAGCCGGAACGTCCTCCTCCGTGCCATCGACAACCGCAGCGGCGTACGAGCCGAGAACCAGCGTGTGCAACCGCATGAGAGAGGCGCGGAAGCTCAGCGCCTGCACGGCCCGGTACAGCTCGACGACCGTCACAGTCAGCCCCGTGAGCTGCTCGACGGCGTGACTGGTGCGCTCCGCCACGCGCTGAGCGACGCCGGGCACCGAGGATTCCGGGTCCTGGCTGTCGAACATGGCGACGAGCTCGCCGATGCGGCGCGCCTGGTCGATGATCGCGGGAGCCTCCTGCATCCAGGCGCCCAAGCCGTCGAGAAGCGAGCGGTAGCCGCTCATCTGCCCCACAAGCGTGTCGCTGTCGCGCTCGATGCTCTTAGCGCAGTCGAGGATCGTGGCGGCGGCCCCATCCATCTCCTCTCGACGCGGAACACGCACGCGCTTCTTGATCAGCAGCACAGCCTCGGTGGGCAGAGACGCCGTGCTGAAGGCCGACAGGGAGGAGAATCCCAGAGAGTCGAGCTCGGCCAGCAGGGCATCAGCCCCCTTCTCGGCCACCTCGCGGCGCGAAGCGCCCTGCTCGGCCGCCTCGCGCTCAAGGGCGCGCACGCGTCCGTAAACCTCGCGAACCGCGGCGAACGTGCTCTCATCGAAGGGCTTGGTGCGCACCGAGACGTAGCCCTCCTCGATGGCGGTCACCGTCGCGAAGACCCAGTAGTCGCGGCCGTCCCCGGCACGGTTGAGCACATAGGTGCACACGGGCTTCCCGGCCTCGAGGTCATCCCACATGAGCTTGAAGACGCCGGCCGGCATGTCATCATGACGAATGATGTTGTGCGGAGCGCCGACCATCTCTTCGCGCGGGTGGCGCGCGAGAGTCATAAAGGTCTGGTTTGCATTGCGGATGACGCCTTTGAGATCAGTGGTCGAGAAGAAGACGTCCTCGGCGTCGAAGAGGCGCTCATTGCCCTGGATGGTTTCCACGCAGTGTCCCGGTACGGTAGAAGTGAAATCTATGCATCTGTAAGCCTGCCTCAGGCACAGCTCCGGCGCACACTCTTCAATGGTTACAAAGATGTAACGCGGCCTCTAAATGCCCCATAAGCGGTTAATATCACACCGCACACACAACCCTTCTTCGCCATTAAAGGGACGCCCGTCACACAGTTCTGGCACAGGAAACTCTTGTTGGATAGCCGTATGACCAGCGCGACCGGCATGACCTCCTCCTCTGAGACCCTCACCCGCCCCGACGGCTCGCCCGTGCGAGTCCTCGTCGTCGACGACGAGCAGATGCTGGCGGACCTGCTGGCCTCGGCGCTGCGCTACGAGGGCTGGGAGGTGACCACCGCGGGAACCGGCGTCGCCGCCGTGCGCGCCGCCCAGGAGATCGAGCCCGACGTCATCGTCCTGGACATCATGCTGCCCGATTTCGACGGCCTGGAGGTCATGCGCCGCATCCACGGCCGCCAGGCGAACGTGCCCATCCTCTTCCTGACGGCGAAGGACGCGGTGGAGGACCGCGTCGCGGGACTGACCGCGGGCGGCGACGACTACGTCACCAAGCCCTTCTCCCTGGAGGAGGTCGTCGCCCGGCTGCGCGCCCTGCTGCGCCGCTCCGGTGCGAGCGCCGAGCAGCAGGACGAGCTGCTCGAGGTCGGGGATCTGCGCATGAACGAGGACTCTCACGAGGTCTGGCGCGGCGAGGAGGAGATCAATCTGACGGCCACCGAATTCGAGCTGCTGCGCTTCCTCATGCGCAACCCTCGACGGGTCCTGTCCAAGCCGCAGATCCTGGACCGGGTGTGGAACTACGACTTCGGCGGGCAGGCGAATATCGTCGAGCTCTACATCTCCTACCTGCGCCGCAAGATAGACAAAGGGCGCGATCCGATGATCCACACCATGCGCGGCGTCGGCTATGTGCTCAAGCCGGCCGATTCAAGCAAGCCGCAGAGCTGAGCGCACCCGGGACCGGATCGTGAAAGCCCGTCCACCGCTGCCGCTCCTCCGTCCGCGCAGTCTGCGCACCCGGCTCGTCGTCGGCGTTCTCGGCCTGATGCTCGTCATGGCCGCCGTGACGGGGGCCTTCTCCACACTCACGCTGCGGCACACGCTCATGAACCGGCTCGACGAGCAGCTCACCGCGGCCTCCCACCGCGCCGAGATGCGCCGCCACGAGGCGGAGCACGACGAATCCGAGCTCGAGGATAAGAAGGACGAAAAGGACGCGGAAGGCGCAAAAGCCGAGAAGGACGAGGATCCGGACTCACCAGAGGCGGATTCCACCTCGTCCGCTTCTTCCACTTCTTCAACCTCTTCAGCCTCGGATTCGACTCAACCCCCTCACGCATGCGAGACCCCAGGCCCCGATAAGGCGCATGACAAGCCCATCCCCGCGGGCCTGGATGCGGCCGGACAGTCCGCCGGCACCCTGACGCTCATAGCCTCCGGCGCGCACGACGATGATCAGGACCCGGCCTCCCCAGCATCCGCATCCTCGACCGTGACGGCCGGCTATATCGACGAAGACGGCCATTACCAGGGCCTGAGCCAGGCCGAACGGCAGGCGTTGCTGTCCCTGGAGACTACCGGGAGGCCGGTTACCGCCAACATCGACTCCCTGGGCAACTACCGGGTTCTCGTGACCAAGGACGCCGACACCGGTGACACCGTCGTCACGGGCCTGTCGCTGAAACTCGACAACGCACTCGTGCGCACCCAGCTCCTCTTCGAGGGAGCCATAGGAGCCACCGGCATTCTCATCGTGGCGATAGCGGGGAGCGTTCTGGTGCGCTCCTCCCTGGCACCGCTGGAGCGAGTGGCCTGCACCGCCGAGCGAGTCGCCTCCCAGCCCCTGGCGCAAGGAGAGGTCAGCATCGACGAGCGCGTGCCCGATCAGGATCTGAGCTCCTCCCTGGAAGTGGGACAGGTCGGCTCGGCGCTCAATACGCTGCTCGGTCACGTCGATGAGGCTCTGGCGGCACGCCAGCGCAGCGAGACCCAGGTGCGCCAGTTCGTGGCCGACGCCTCCCACGAGCTGCGCACCCCGCTGGCCTCGATCCGCGGTTACACCGAGCTCATCGCCCGCGAAGGCGGTGATGCCGCCCTGCCGGAGGAGGCCGTGCACGCCCTGGACCGGGTGCACTCCGAGTCTGTGCGGATGACCCAGCTCGTCGAGGACCTGCTGCTCTTGGCGCGCCTCGACGCCGGGCGCGAGCTCCAGCACGACGAGGTCGACCTGGTCGGCATCCTGCTGGACACCGTCTCCGACGCCCGCGCCGCGGGGCCCGACCACGTATGGGACCTCAATCTCACCGCCCTCGACGCCCCCGCGGACCTCAGCCAGGATGAACTCGAGGACTTCGAGCCCGAGCCGCCGCTGGTCCTGGGAGACGAGGCGCGCCTGCGCCAGGTGCTGGTCAACCTTCTGGCCAATGCCCGCGTCCACACGCCCGCCGGATCGCATGTGTCCGTGACCCTGACGCGCTCCCCGGCCGCGAGCATCGAAGGCACCGATACGCCCCGGCGGCTGCCGGACGGCTCCGGCGCCGTCGAGTCGCACGAAGCCCGCTCATCCGCCCAACCCGGTGGCGCCGACTCCCAGCCCGCACGGGGAGCCGAGGAGCTCGTCATCACGATCGCGGACGACGGTCCGGGCATCGCACCGGAGATGCGAGACAGGATGTTCGAGCGCTTCGCGCGCGGAGACGCCTCCCGAGAGCGGCGCACCGGATCAACGGGCCTGGGCATGAGCATCGCGCTGGCGATCGTCCAGTCCCACGGCGGCACGCTCACCGTGGACTCCCGTCAGGCGCCCGATGACTCCCCCGAGGACACGCCGCACGGCACGACCTTCACGGTGAGACTGCCCGCAGCCGTGGGAGTGGAATGAGGCTCACCCGGCGGTTTCCCCGATCTGAGCGACGGCGCAGTTGACTGCAGCCAGGATGGCGAAGGCCCACCCCCACCTCGCCGACCACTGACGACCCACGAGAACGGCCACGGCCCCGAACAGAACGAACTCGACCACGATCCTCGCCATCGCTGGAAGACGATGGGCCGACATCGGCGCGACGAAGTAGGCCCACACGCCTATCACGACCAGTGGGAGGGCAATGCCGATGAGCAGATTCAGCGGGGGCCTGTACCCCTTGAAACCAATGACGACCAGCAGGGCGCAGCTGCCCATCTCCAGCAGAAATCTGATGGCGGCGTTGGCGGTGAACACAATGGCGAACGAATCTGTCACACTCCGTCTCTATACATTCTTCCCCGCTTTATCGGCAATTCAGTGACATCAGTGACTCTGCGGCTCAGCGACGGGGGGCCTCGCCGAGCCGGACACCGGCGGGACCGCACCCGCAGCCGGAGCGGACCGATCTCGAGGCGGAGTACGACCGATCTCGAGCCGGATGTGGACCGATCTCGAGACGGAGTACGACCGATTTCGATGAGGGGCGGGGCGTCAGGGCAGGCGCTCGTGCCGCTCCGCTCCCCAGTCGGTCAGGCTCACGAGAGCCGCCATGGCCAGGCAGCCGACCCCCACAACGGCGGCGGCCCCGGTGGCGTAGGAGGCGAAGAGCACGCGGCGGGCGACGAGCTCATCGGCCCTCGTCCACACCCAGACGCCCAGGACCGTCGCCACCAGCATGCTGCCCGCACCGAGCAGCGCGAGCAGGGCGTTCCCGATCCTCTGGGTCCGCAGGCTCAGAATCGCCGGGCCCGTCGTCGGTGCTCGACGCAGGGCACGATCCGCCTCCTCAGCCGAGGCGGTCGACTCCCCGCCTGCGCCGTCAGGGCTTTCGGGGTCCTCGGAGTCCTCGGAGTCCTCAACCTCATCGGCGTCCGAATGGTCCTCATCGCGCTCGGATCCGTCTTCCTCCGCGATCGGCGGAGCGCCGCCGTAGGAGGCGGAGTCCCAGGCGCCTCCGGCCACGGCCAGAGCGCCCCAGGCCACCGGCACGAGAAGGGCGGCGATCACGTCGGAGGGCCGGTGCCACTGGCACGCGAGCGTGGAGTACCCCATCGCAATGGCGAACAGCGCACCCGTCCAGGCGGACAGCGCCCGCCACCTCCTGCCGGAGAGCAGGATGAGGGCCACGGCGGCCGACGTCGCCATGGTCGTATGGCCCGATGGAAGAGTATTGGCGTTGTCCATGCGCGCGGTGATGTCGTAGTCCGGCCTCCACAGGATCCAGTACTTCAGGGCCTGGGTGGACAGATTCGCCCCCACCACCGCCACGACCGCCCAGACCGCCCGGCGATGACTTCTCCGCAGCAGGCCGATCAGCAGGATGATGGCCACGAGCACCCCCGCAGCCGGCATGGAGACCACCGAGAGCAGGGTGCGGGCGTGACCGGCGACGTAGTGGGCGCCGATCTTCGACCCTTCCAGCGCGGCCGCCTCCACCACCTGGCCCCTGCGGGAGAGCACGAACACGAACCACAGGCAGAAGATCGCCCCCAGGCAGACCACTGCGAGCACTGCCCCGCGCAGACGCATGCGTGTGGCGGAGCCATGAGCGCGGGAGCCGAAAGAAGTCACCGGCAGATCGTAGAAGCCGATCCTGGATGTGTCGGCGCAGCACCTCACTCATGGGGTACGACGTGTACCACACCGGTTTCCCAATCGAGCCGCCGGTCAGACCGTCGCCGCCCGCGGTCACTGGCGTTGACGGGCTCGGCCCATGGGGCGAGCACCGAGCGGAATGCTGTAAGAATACTGAGAAATATCGGGTAAACACCGGGGAGATGGCGGAAACTGTTAGGAAAATGTTAGGAAGCCATCGCCCGCGAGCAAGCGCGTGGCCGCCACGAGATCGGCGTGCAGCGCTTCGGCATCCGCTCCCGCCTGTCCTGTCAGTCCTGTCAGTCCTGCTAGTGCAGCCACCGCGGCCGCGATCTGAGCCACGCTCAGTTCGCCGTCGGCGACGTCCACCAGCGCCGCGAGCGCGGTGTCGGCCCGCACCACCCGCCCCAGACCCCCGCCCTGGCGGATGAGGATGACGGTCGGATCGCTCGCCCCGGGGCGCAGATGGCGCTCCTGGGTGACGTCGGGGGCGACGACGGGGTGAAGCGCGGCCACATCGTCGTCGCTCATCCCCGCCAGGCGACTGCGCGCGGCGAGAACCTGCGCCACATGCCCTCCCAACGGTCCGGGCGGGACGGTGCTCACCTCCTCCAGGACCCGCCAGGGACGGCGCCGGCGATCATCGAGAGCGGGGCAGTGCAGAACCAGATAGCCCATGCCGACCGCCTCGACGCCGCGGGCGGCGAAATCGTCGATCCAGGCGCCGAGTCGGGCGTTGAAGGCGATCTCATCGCGCTCGGGGGCGGCGCCGCCGTCGCGCAGCCACATGGCGGCGTACTCCACAGGGTCCTGCCGTTCACGCTGGATCACCCAGGCGTCGAGGTCGTCCGGCAGCCAGGCCCGCACGTGCTCGCGCCAGTCCTGGCCGCGGTGGTGCTCCCAGTTGCCGAGCATGACGGCGATGCCGCCGGGACTCAGGTGCTCGCCGACGGCGGGCACGAGGGCGGGGAGCACCGGGGCGCCGGCGTCGCGGTACTCCATGAGGGGCAGGCCGGCCTCGCGCACGGCGGGCGGAGTGAGGACGAAAGGCGGGTTGGTGGCGATCAGGTCGAAGGCGCGGCCGCTCAGCGGTTCGAGGAGGGAGCCGCGGATCAACTCGAGGCGGTCGGGCTCAGTGCCGGCCAGAGCGGCGTTGAAGGCGGTGAAGGCCAGGGCACGCGCGGAGATGTCGGTGGCGGTGACGCGCTCGGCGTGGCGCAGGAGGTAGAGGGTCTGGATGCCGCAGCCGCAGCCCAGATCCACGGCGGTGGCCACGGGCGCGCGCGGAGTGAGGGAGGCCAGGGTCAGGCCCGCCCCACCGATGCCCAGGACGTGGTCGGGGGCGAGTTCGCGTCCGGTGGTGAGCTCGCCGAGGTCGGAGGCGACCCACCAGCGCGCCTCGCCGGCGTCGTCGGTCGTCTCGTGGGGGCGCAGGTCCACTGCCGCACGGACGACGCGCACGGCGGCCGGGGGCTCGGAGTCGAAGGCCAAGGCGGCTGGCGAGGCGGCTGGCGCTGCCGGTACGCCGACACCAGCACCTGCGGGCTCGCTTCCAGCGGACGGGGCGGCCGACGCACCGGCCGCCGGCCCTGGCACGGGGCCCGACCGCGGGAGCCTGCTCTCGGTGTTGCCGGGCTCATCGCACCCATCATGCCCGACGGGGAGGACGAGGCCCATCGCAAGCGCACCTGCTGTGCGGGTGCTGGGAAGAGCCGCATCGAGCTCACTGGCCGCAACGGGCTCACCAAGCATGAACAGGGCGGTGAGCACGGCGACCGGCGACGGGGCGGTGCCGGCGTCCCGACTCTCGACCAGGGCCGCACGAACGGCCCGCAGAGCGGGCAGGCGGATCTCGCGATGCAGGGCGGCCGCAGCCGCTTCGCCCAGAAGGTCGGCCACGGCCTCGACGCCCCAACCGCTGGAGACAAGATCCTCGCGCAGAGCACGCACCTGCTCAGCGGTGGCGGTGGGCGGCGGAGGCGAGGGCGAGGAACGCGACGCGGAAGGTGCAGAGGGCGCAGAGGGCGGGCTCATGAGACGACCGTAGCGGTGCGGCGCGCCTCCCCGGCGCACCCCCGCACGCCTCCCCGGCGCACCCCCGCACGCCTCCCCGCACGCCTCCCCGCACGAGATCGACTTTTTCGAACGAGATCGACGGTGTCACCGTCTGTTTCGTTCGAGAATGTCTATCTCGACGAATGCGAATGAATACGAATGCCACCGACGTCAGCCCGCCAAGCGAGCAGCGAGTTCGCCGTACTGAGCGAGCTTGACCTCGACGTCGTCGATGTAGCTGATGAGCATGAGCTCGTCCGTGCCGTGATTCTCCGCGAAGGCGCGCAGGGTCTCGGCGACCTCGTCGTAGGTGCCGATGACGATCGCGGTGTCACGCTCGAGGTGGGCCTCGACCTCCGCCCGACGCCCGGGGCTGAGCGCATCAGGCGCGCGGAAGCCCACTGCACGCCCCTGGCGCAGCGCCAGCCGGAAGTCGGCGGCCGCCAGCGCCTGCTCGCGGGCCTCATCGCGAGTGGGCGCCGCCGAGACACACATGGCCGACAGCGTCCGGTCGCTCGACGCTCCCTGCGGGAGGTGAGCGCGATAGTGGTTCATGACGTCGATCTGCTGGCGCCCGGTGAAGAACTGGGCGTAGGCGTAGCCCAGGTCGTGGGCACCGGCCCAGGCGGCGGACTGCCCCGAGGAGCCCAGCAGCCAGAGCTCGGGCAGGACCTCCGGGGCGGGGTGGACGCCGAGGGCCGCGTAACGGTGACCGGCCGGAAGCTCATCGCGCAGCAAAGCGACGGTCTCGTCGATGAGCAAGTCGATCGCCTCGGGGTCGATGAAGCGCCCCTGGTTCAGGGCGCGCGCGGCTAGCATGTCGCCACCGGGCGCACGGCCCAGCCCCAGATCCACGCGCCCGGGGAAAAGGGTCGCCAGGGTGGCGAAGCGCTCGGCGATCTGCAGCGACCCGTAGTGCATAGCCATGATGCCGCCGGAGCCCACGCGGATGCGGTCGGTCGCGTCCAGCATGTGCATCATGAGCAGGTCTGGCGCGCTGGAGACGAAGGCGCTGGTGTTGTGGTGCTCGGCGATCCAGAAGCGGTGATAACCGCTGTCCTCCAGGCCGCGGGCCAGGCGAACCGTGTCCTCAATGGCCCGGCGGGGTGTACGCCCCGCGAAGAGAGGGATCTGCTCGAGGGCGCTCAGTCGCATGCGGGTCTCCTTCAGAGTGGTCAGTTGTCAGAGTTCGCGCTCGTCGGCCGGCCAGGACTCGTCTGCAAGGTCATTGAGACGCGGGGGACGCTCCGGTCCAGCGCCCCGAGTCGGATCGCTCGAGCGGAGCTCGCCGAGCGGCAGTCGGGGCAACACGCGGACGACGACGCTCATTCCGGATCCATTCCCCGCTCATTCCGAGTCTCCGCCCGCCCTCCGCGTCTGCGTGTGCCCATCCCGCCTCTCCATGCACCCTCCATGCGCCCTCCATGCGCCCTCCGCCCGGCAGGTGCACCAGAACAACAGCACCATAAGTTATTCTTTACTTCTCACCACGAACAAGTTGTTTGAACTTATCGAATCTTGGCCCTACCTTGGTGCCCATAGCGCAGACCGCCAGTCAGCCCCGCGCCGCAAGGCGTCGCGCAACAGATATCGACCGTTTCATCAACCGCTTACCGGCCGCTCCGCACGGGCCCGATCCGATCGGGTCCCAGCAGGCCCGGCCAACCGCTCTCAGGAGGCACCCATGCCCGTTCTCACCATCGGCGATCAGTTCCCCGACTACGAGCTCACCGCCGTCGTCCCCGGCAACCTCAAGGACGTCGCCGCGGACAAGCCCGAGGACTACTTCACCGCCGTCTCCTCCTCCGTCCCCGAGGGCACCTGGCGCGTCGTGTTCTTCTGGCCCAAGGACTTCACCTTCGTGTGCCCCACCGAGATCGCCTCCTTCGGCGACCTGTACGACGAGTTCAAGGACCGCGACTGCGAGGTCATCGGCGTCTCGGTGGACAACGAGTACACGCACTACGCCTGGCGCCGCAGCCACGACAAGCTCCAGGACCTCCCCTTCCCCATGGCCAGCGACCTCAAGCGCGAGCTGGTGGGCGCCCTGGGCGTCCTGAACGCCGACGGGGTGGCCGACCGCGCCACCTTCATCGTCGACCCCCACAACGTCATCCAGTCGGTGTCCATCACCTCCGGCTCCGTGGGTCGCAACACCGAGGAGGTCCTGCGCCAGCTCGACGCCCTCCAGTCCGACGAGCTGTGCGCCTGCAACTGGAAGGCCGGCGCCGCCACCATCGACGCCCTGTCCGAGATGAAGGGCTGAGTCAGCCATCGAAATCAGGCACCGGGGCGGGTACCGAGTCAGGCGCTGACCGCGCAGCTCGGGAACCGCCTCAGCACAGCGTCAACCATCTCTCCACCACCCGCTACCTCACGAAGGACCACCCATGACCATCGCCACCCTGCGCTCAGCCCTGCCGGACTGGGCCAAGGACCTGTCCCTCAACCTGTCCACCCTGACCCGCGCCACGACGCTGACCGAGCAGCAGCAGTGGGGCACCTTCCTGGCCGCAGCAGCCGCCACCCGCAACGAGTCCGTGCTCGTGCAGGTCGCCGAGGAGGCCCGCGAGCACCTGAGCGAGGAGGCCCGTTCCGCCGCGCTCGGCGCCGCATCCATCATGGCGATGAACAACGTCGCCTACCGCACTCGCCATTTCCTCGGCGGCGACTACGACAACGAGCGCATGGGCCTGCGCATGAACATCATCGGCTCGGCCGGCGGAGTCGAGAAGGTCGACTTCGAGCTGTGGAGTCTGGCGGTGTCCACCATCAACGGCTGCGAGAAGTGCATCAACGCCCACGAGGCCACGGTGCGCGGTGAGGGCCTGAGCACCGAGCAGATCTGGGAGGCTGTGCGCATCGCCTCGACGCTGGTCGGAGTGGCCCAGGCGATCGGCGTCGTCGAGGCTCTCGACTGATCTCGACTGAAGCCGACCGGCGCCGGTAGAGGCAGAGGCGCGGGCTCTCACACAGGACGGCGGCCGACCGGCTGTTGCAAGACGGCTGGGCGGCCGCCGTCGTGCCCCGCCGTCATGGGACCCACGCCCGGGCGAAATCGGAAGGAGTGGCGCCGCAGCGTTGCCGACAGGTTCTCAGGCCCTCAGTCCGGTTCGTCAGGCGGCCTCATCTGAGGCCTCGGGTTCTGGTCGCCTGGAATCTCGCAGGATCTTGGCGCCGGCGAGCACGATCCAGATGGTCAGCGTGTCATACACGAGTCCTTCGGAATCCCAGAGGCCGAACAGCGCCTGCTCATCGAGCGTGATGTTCAACAGGGCGAATCCGATGACGGAGACGGCGGTCAGCGCAATGCTCAGGCGCCGGAAGCACCCCGGGCCGGCAGCGGCCGCGAGCAGCCCCATTGCGGGCCATTGCGGCAGTAACTGGAGATAGACTGGGATCTCTTCAGGCAGTTCCCGGCAGGACAACGCCGCTGAGCAGCCAGGCCGCGGCCCCCGCGCGTCGCCGGAAAAGCCCGATCCGCGTCTCCATGCCGATCACATGCCGGTCGCGCGCCGATCACATGCCGGTCGCGCGCCGGTCACGTGGCAGTCGCGCGCCGGTCAGCTGCGGGGATCGACGTCGATGGCGCCCTGGACGTCGTTGAACAGCAGGTTGGAGATCTCGACCTGAACCATCTCCACCTGGGGCACGTCGTGCAGGAGGAGGGGGTCGTCCGCGGAGGTCTGCAGCGCCAGCGTGCCGCAGCCGAAGAAGCGGTCGGTGAAGTCCTTGTCCAGCTGGATGTCGGAGATCCGGGTCAGGGGCAGGTCATGGCCCGCCCGGCTGAAGACGCCGGAGCGGGTGATGATGCGCTTGGTGGTGACCGTGTAGGTGTGCGCGTACCACTGCAGCCACGGCACCACGAGCAGCGGCACGCTCGCGACCAGCACCACGACCCAGATGCCGACCAGGCCCCAGGGACTCCACGAGGCCGGGGCCAGCACCGAGCCGACGATGCCGATCACGACCAGCACCACTTCGAGGATGATTCTCCACAGCAGAGCCTTGATGTGGGTGTGCATGTGCCGCACCACGACCTCGTCGCGGCTGAGCAGCTTCTTCGACAGAGCCATGAGCATATGGTGCCATGATGTGAGGGCTCTTCGCGGCCCCTACCGCTCCCACACCCCTCTGCCCCCCCTCCGTCGAGATCGGTCGAGTTCCGCGTCGAAATCGGTCGCTCCCCACCGCGAGATCGGTCATAACCCGTGCCGAGATCGGTCGTACTCCGCGTCGAAATCGGTCCGCTTCCAGCTCGAGATCGGTCACAACCCGGTGCGTGGTGCGATGTCTCGGGGTTGGGGGACGGATAAGTCGAGCCGTACCGCCGTGAGCCGACTCTACTGATGCTCGCATGGGCCGGGGGCGATCATCACCGCAATTACTCAGCATGAAAACCCTTGTCCTGATGCCCGCGTGTACGGGGGGGGTGGCCGTTGCACACTCACGCGCGCCCCGTATCGGTAGAAACCGCGGAATCATGAGGAAAATTAATTCTGGCAGTGGCCACGGTTCCGCTCCCATGTGCACAGACCCCCTCACCGCACATGGGAACCCGACCGCCACACACGACGATCACCAGAAAGCCCGTCATTTCAACAAAAACAGCGCACACTACACAAAGGCCCGAGGCTCCCATGTGCAACACCGAAGACAACCACACCCATCAGGCACACCCCACCTCACACAACCAACCCACCATAAACTCGAGGCGGAAGTGAACCGATTTCGGTACGGAGTACGACCGATCTCGACACGGACTATGACCGATCTCGAGCCGGAAGTGAAGCGATCTCGACGCGGACTATGACCGATCTCGAGGCGGAACCGGACCGATCTCGACGCAGCCTGCTCGATACAGCGCAGCGGTGCCCGATCGGGTTCAGCGGATCACCCTCCCAAGAGGTCCAGACCGACGCTCATCACCACGGGCGCGATCCCGAGCACGATGAAGGCCGGCAGGTGGCATAGGCCCAACGGGAGCACGAGCCGCACCGCCAACCGCTCGGCCGCCTCCTCGTCGGCGGCCCGTCTACCGGCGCGCAATGAGGCCGCTGTGCCCGTCAGAAGCGGCGCCGGCGAGGCCCCGTCCTCCCAGCCGGGCCGCAGGCAGCCCTCCAGACGCCTCCGCCGCTGCCGCCACTCCTCGTTGTCGGGAGCGTTCCAGGCCTCGTCCCAATCCGCGCCCAGCAGCAGCGCCCGGCCTGCGACCACCAGTTCTTCCTCTTCCAGCGCTTCCCCGAGGGCCTGCAGCGCTCCGGGCAGGGATGCTCCGCAGGCCAGTGCGGCAGCGGCCAGGTCCAGCACGAGCGCCTCGTCGACTCGGCTCGTCGGCACCGTCGCGGACGCGACCATCCGCGCCGTCACCCGGCGCCCCACAATCATGAGCCCGACGCCGAGGACGCCCAGTGCGCTTCCCATCCCGCCGTCAAGCAGCACCTCCTCGGGGCGGGCGCCCACGGCCGCGCCCAGCAGCAGGCCGACCAGCGGCAGCATGGCCAGCAGCCTGGCGGTGGACTGCGGCCCCGACAGCGCGGTGCGGCGCGAAGCCTCGGCATGACCGGACTCGGCGACCCCGCCGGCGACCGCCTCCAGGATCTCGGCCAGGGGGGCGCCGAGCGCAGCGGTGAGCCTGCACGCCGCCACTGCCCCGGGCACCGCCGCCGCAGCCGCCCGACGCCGCTCCCGGGCGGCGCGAAGACCCGGTCCGGGAAACGGCGGTCTCCACACCCAGCGGCCGCGGACTCGCACCGGCCACCACCGTTCAGGGGCGGCCTCGCCCAAGTCGAGCAGGGCGGGCGGAACGCCGTCGTCGCCAGGCTCGACGCCCTCAGACACGCCCGTGCGCGCCAGAGAGCGGGACCAGGCGCGCCGCGGGGTCGCCCCGGCGCGCAGCAGCGTGGCGACCTCGGTCAGCATCAGGCCAACATCAGTGCCACCAATGCTGCCAACATCGCACTGAGACCTCACCGAGCCGCCGTCGGCACCCTTTCCGGTCGCAGCATCCAGGCGGACATCCAGACCGGCCGGGCGTTCGCGTCTGGCTGGGAGCGTGACAACGGCGGCCGCCAGCGCCACCAGTATCCCGACAACGATCACAGTGGAGTCCATGACGTGCCACCCTTCATCGCCGCCGCGACCGGCGCGGCTCCAATGCGCTCGGCCAGCCGATCAACCGCAGGCCCGGCACTGACCGCACAGACCGTGCCGGCCGCACCATCCAGAGCGACGACGAGCGCGTCCTCGCACACGAGGCTCCCCTGAGCGCCTCGACGCAGCATGCCGATACCCGACACGTAGCGCCGAGTCCGGGATGACCGGGATGACATGGCGTCCCGCTCCGGGCTCGCGCAGCTATCCGGGCCGTCGCTCCCCCGCGTCGAGCTCCGCTCCGCCGTCCCATTCCGAGGGGACCGCCTCCCCGCAATCCCGCCGCCAGTCGCGCCGCTGCGCCGCAGATGGATGACGGCATCCAGCGCACTGACGGCCTGGGCGGCCACCGCGGTCTCATCGAGCCCGGCGAGGGCTCCGAGCGCCGTCAGGCGAGCGGGGACATCCGCCGGGGAGTTGGCGTGCAATGTCGCCCAACCGCCCTCATGCCCGGTATTGAGCGCGGTGAGCACATCACGCACCTCGGGTCCGCGGCACTCCCCCAGGACGATGCGATCGGGCCGCATGCGCAGCGCCGTGCGCACAAGCGCACTCATGGGCACGGCCCCGACCCCCTGGACATTGTCGCCGCGCTCCTGAAGATGGAGGACATGCGGGTGGTCCGGACGCAGCTCGGCGGCCTCCTCAATGCACACAATGCGCTCGGTGGCGCTCACTAGGCCGAGGAGAGCGGCCAGGAGGGTCGTCTTTCCGGTACCGGTGGCCCCGGTGATGAGGCAGGAGGCCCGCGTCTCAATAAGCGCCGCCAGCACCGAATCCAGGCCGGGCGCGACCGTACCCGCTTCGACGAGCTGGCCCAGGGTGAAGGCGCTGCGCCGTTTGGTACGCAGGCAGATAAGCGTGCCGTCGGCCGACAGGGGCGGCAGAACGGCGTTGAGGCGGGTGCCGTCGGACAGGGTGGCATCGACCACGGGACAAGCGTCGTCCAGCCGGCGCCCGCAGGAGGCGGCCATGCGCACCGCGAGCGCGCGCGTCTGCGCCTCCGGCAGGGCGGCCTCGGCGATGTTCTCCAGGCCGCAGCCGCGATCGATCCAGGTACGGCCTGCACCGACGAGAACGTCGGTGACGCCTTCGGTCTCAAGAAGCGGCTGGAGCATCGGGCCGGCGCCCTCGACGTCGGCGCGCACATGACGATTCAGACGGGCCAGGCCACCGGCGCCGGTCGTGGGGGCCGCACCCTCTCCCAGAGCGCGCTCCAGGCCGACCCCGCGAGCCAGTGCACCGCGCACGGCAGCGAGCTCCTCACCGGAGCGCCCGTCCGCACTCGTCTCATGCGCGTCGGAACCTCCCGAAGACTCGTGAGATCCTCGAGAGTCCCGGGAGCTCAGGGAACTCAGGGGGCGCGATGACGGCAACGACCGCCATGGGCTCACCATGGCGACCCCTCCCCGGCAAGCCCGACGAGCTCTCCCGCTACGGCGCGAGCGGCACGGCGAGTACCGCCCCGGCCCCGGGTCGGGTCGTCACCACGCGCCACCCGCTGGGCGACAGCGCGATCGTGGGGAATCCTGGCCATCACTCGTGCTCCGGTCATGGCCTCGAGATCGTCGGGGCTGACGTCCTCCCCGACTGGACGCACCGCCAGCGCCATCGACACGTTTTCAGCTCTGGTCGAGCGGGCGCGGGCCACCAGAGCCTCGGTCGCCACCGCCGAGCGCAGGTCCAGACCGGTTACGAGCAGACACAGACAGCCCGATGGGAGCTCGGCACCCCGTGGCAGATCGACGAGAACAAGATCATGGTGCGCGCTCAGCGCCTCCAGGGCGGGGCCGACGGACGCCGGGAAGCGCCCCCCGCCGCGCCCGTCCCCGGTCAGGACGGGCATGCCGAGCCAGGTGGGCAGAACAGGAACGAGGCGATCGGGGCGGAAAGCCGCCTCACCGACTGGAAGGTCGCCCCAATGCAGGCCGGGAACGACACCGTCGCCGATGAGCAGGCCGAGACCGCCCGCCGGGTCGGCATCCAGGATTGCGACTCGGGCGCCCGCAGCGGCGCAGGCGCGTGCGAGGTGGAGCAGGAATGTGCTCGTGCCCAGGCCGCCACGAGCTCCGATGAGCGCAACGACTCGGGCGCGCGGCGGATGCTGCGCACTCAGCAGAGCGGCGACGAGACGATCGGCGCCATCCGGAGCGGCCAACGCATCCAGAGCGAGAGCACTCAGATGCTCCCCGCCCGGGCACGCGCTGACGGGGGCGTCGGCCAGCACGTCCGCACGGCCCAGAAGAAGGACGGCGCCGGTGTTCTCCAGAAGCTCGACGACGGCGGAGCTCAGGTCGCCGGCAGAGCACAGAGACGGACCGTATCCGGTACAGGCGCGGACAAGGGCGAGGACATCGTCGATCTGGGACGCGGACAGGTCGCCGGACAGCGCCCCCGACAAGTCCTCCGGCACGGCCTCGGACCGGAGCGCATGCGGAGCGAGCGGGGCAGCCCGGGAGGCCCGGGCCGCAGCATCGGCAGAGCCGGCAAGCGAAGCGGGGCCGATCGGCGCAGCAGGGGCCGCCCGACCTGTGGCAACTGTGACAACGAGGACACGGACGTCGGGCGTCAGTGGGGCGCCATCGACGGTCCGCACGAGCTGCCCGGCAGGCCCGGACGATCTGCCGGCCCCAGTAGATCCGGTAGCCCTGGCATCTCCGGCTGCCCCAGCAGGCCCAGCAGGCCCGACGGGCTCATCAGGAGCACGAGCGGCACGCCGGAATCCGGGAGACTCCGACGATGGCGGCGCGCCCGCGGCGAGCCGTGAGCCCGGCGCATCGAGAACAGCTGACGAGGCGGTCAGATCTGGCACGGCGACTCCTTCGGTGGCAAGAGGGGAACGGAGGCATCCCCGTTCATGAGCGGGTTGCAGGCACCTCGTTCCTCTGGGGTTCCTCTGGGGCTCCTCTGCGTTCCCCGCGCTTCCAGAGTGGGACAGGCGCCATGGAGCCGCACCCCGCCGCTTCGATCCCTGTGGACAACAAGTGCGCCGCACTCCCTGTGGAGCCCGGAGCCCGCAGTCAGGAGCCCGCATAGCGATCGGGCCTGCGCCGCTGTCCACGTGTGCCCATGTGTGTCCATGCGTCCACTGCACCGACCGGACGATCCCGCACGCCCCGCACAGTCGGGTACCCTTGTGGTTGCTATCACACAACGAGCGGGGGAGGTGAGCACTGTGACGACTCCGAGGAACCGCGACGCCCTCGAGCTCCAGGCCGGGAGACCCGCTGAAGGCCCCGAAAGCCCCGAAACTCCTGACGCCCCTGACGACATCGCCTCACCCGAGGGCTCCTCCTGGCGGACCTGCGCCTACTTCGATCTCGACAAGACCATCCTGGCGACATCGACCACGTTCGCCCTGGGCTCCCCCATGCGGCGCAGCGGCCTGATCTCAACCACCTCGTTGGCGCGCGGCATCATCGCCCAGCTGCCCTACCTCCTGATGGGCGCCGATGAGAGTCAGACCAGCCGTCTCATGGAGCGCCTGGCACTCATGTCCGCGGGCATCGAGCGCGCGCATCTTCAAGCCGTCGTGTGCGATGCCCTGACCACCGTGATCGAGCCCGCCGTCTACGCCGAGGCCCTGGACCTCATCGAGGCCCACCACCGGGCCGGTCACGACGTCGTCGTGGTCTCGGCCTCCTCAACCGAGATGGTCGAGCCGATCGCCGCGCTCGTCGGAGCCGACCGCGCCATCGCCACCCGCATGGAGGTCGATGCCGAGGGCCGCTTCACCGGTCGGATCGAGCACAGTCTTCTCCACGGGGCGAAGGTCGATGCCCTGGTGGCCGACGCGAGCGCGCATCGCATCAGCCTCTCCCGTTCATGGGCGTACTCCGACTCCATCTCCGATCGCCCCATGCTCGAGGCCGTCGGCCACCCGGTGGCCGTCAACCCCGACCGGGACCTGCGACGCCTGGCGGACGCGCAGGGCTGGCCGGTACGGGACTTCGAACAACCGGTACCGGTACGCGCGCGCCCGCGAACTCGTAAGGAAACCGCAGCGCACGGGCCCAGAGGCTCCGGGCTCGCCCGGAATGCGACGGGACTCATCGCGATCATCACCGTCATCGCAGCCGTCGTCGGAATCTCCGTCATCGCCGGTACCGCCGGCCTCGCGGTCGCCAGGCGACGCGATGGTCGCGACGACACGGCGTTCCCGGCGGTCCGGGACCACTGAGGCCCGGAACTACTGAGGCCGGCACCACTGACCCGAGGCCCGGGATTCACTCAACGGCGGTCGTGCCGGCCTGGACGCTCCGGCAGATCGCCTGCGCCTCCTGAATCCCCACGAGGATCGCCTCGGCCTGCCACACGACCCACGCCACTACCCCGTCATGGGTGCCGCCGGCATAGGCTGCGACCGCATCGGCATACACGGACGGCGCACGGGCCGCGTACTGGTCGGTGACGGCGACCCCGGTCGGCTCGAGCCCGTCGCGGGTGATGAGGTGACGCACCAGCAGCCTGCCGACGGCGGCGTTGCCCATGAGGAAGGGCCGCGCCGCCACCATTTCCCCATGCACCACGGCGGCGCGCACGAGCGCGGACACCCCGTCCAGGTCCACGAGGCGGATCATCCCCTCCAGACGCGCCGTCAGCGCCTCGCCGTCGGGGGCGGAACCCGGCCCGCCCTCGATCGGCGCGGTCCCGGCGGGGCGGGGAACGGCGACGGCGTTCAGGGGGATGCGTCCGGCCACGGCGATGGGCCCGGCCACATCCCGATGCAGGGTCGCCAGAAGCGTCCGGGGACTCGGCTGCGCGGGTCGCGTCTCGCCGCGCAGGTCGGGCATCCAGGCCGCCAGGCGAGTCCCGGCCCGCCACAGCCCTGCGACGGCGTCCAGCGAAGGCTCGCCCGTGGACGCCTCCGTGAGACCGCCGGCGGCGACGGCGTCGCGCAGAACGGACGAAGGCAGGACCACGCCCTCCACACCGCCAGAGGCGATCGCGCCCCGCACCGCCGACTCGGCGCGCGCCTCGCGCCATCGACGTCGCAGGGCCTCGTGGAAGCGCAGTTCGGCCGAGGCCTGACGCAGGACCTGCTCGGCGCTCACGATCCGGGCGTCGGAGGCGATCGCGCGCAGCGCCTCGGCAGCCGGATCGAGGTCACCGCGGGGGTCCCGAGCAGTTCTGCGCGACGCCGGGCCCGCACCTCGCCCGGGGCCCGGTCCCAGCCCGATACTCACCGTCGTGCTGATCACGGCACACACTGTAGTCACCGCCGTCGAGTCACAGTCGTCGCCGTCGTCGCCATCGAAACGCAGAAAGAAAACGCGGGAAGAATCCGACCAATGCCGGTCAGCGACGGCGCGTGGCCTCGCATGGCGCCCGGCCGACCCCGCACCACCGGCACCGATCATCTAGGCTTCGAGCCGTGACCCCCGCACAGTCCCTCGACGCACGAGCCGCGGCCCCGACGCCGTCCGGAGGAGTGCAGATCGCCCCGCGCCCTCGGCGCGCCGACTACTTGCTGACCGCTGCGGTCGGGCTCGTCCTACCGCCCCTGATCATGGCCCCGCTCGGTATCGCGTCGTACTTCGTCGCGCACCACCGACTGCCCTGGGCCTTGCTCCTCATCGCCCTGGCGCTGGCGGTGTGCTCCATGGCGCAGGGGTTCTTCGCCGTGCGCTCCTCGCTGGGCGGGCTTGTGGCCGGCCTGGTTGCACTGGCCGTGCACGCGGTCGTGCTCTGCGCCCCGCAGGGCGCCCAGTCCTCCCCCATGCCGTGGGCGCGCGCCTTCATCCCCACTGGTGCACTGCTGATTGCGGCGGGCGTGCTGCTGGGAGGCTCGTGGGGGATGCGTCGGGCCCGCCGCGCCGGACGCGCCGACGCGCGCCTGGCGATGCGCCTGGCCGCAGCCGACCGCGCCATGGGGGTGACACCGCCGGCCCCGCCGTCGAGGCGCCGCGACCACGTGATGTCCTTCGTGGTGACGGCCACGGCGTTCCTCGTCGCCCTGGGGCTCCTCCAGCACGGCTACGCCGAGTTGGTCGGCCCGGGCAAGAAACTCACGGGAGCACTGGGAGCACTCGCCGCTCTCGGCCTGCTCGCCCTGGGGACCTTCTTCGCAGGCCGCTCAACCCTCGGAGCCCGGGCAACCGGGCCGCTGCTCATACTCGCCGGCCTGCCCGCGCTGCTTCGCGGTGCGTGGCCGACGATGTCCGGAGCCGCGCAGCTCATGCAGTGGCTGCCCAACGATCCCACCGGCATGGGGCTCATCACGACCGGCCTGCTGCTCACCACAACAGGATGGGGAGTCCACTTGGCGAGACGTCGGGGCCGGGCAGGCGAGCTGGCCGGTCTCAAGAGCGCGGAGTCGGCGACGCCGGCCAGTGGAATCGCCCGCGTATGACAGGCGCACGACGAGCGGCACCCCACAGCGGCCGCCTCGGCACGCCTCTGCCGGACCGACCCGGCTCACGGTTACGGTGATAGATAGAGAAGGAGGTCCCAGTGAGCACTGACAACCCCAGTCGTCCCGAAGACGAAACGCCCGACCGCACTGCTCGGGACAAGTCCGTCGACACCGGAGGCACCCCCGCTACCGGAGAGCCCTCGCTGGAGGTACCGGCCCTTGCGCCGGTGCTCGATGCCGATGGGGAGATCCTGGACATGCAGGAGGCTCCCCCCACGCAGGCCGCGCAAACAACGCCGGCAGCACAAGCAGCACAGACAGCACAGAGCGACTCCGACGCGACTCCGGTCACTCCCACGGCCAACGGCCCCGGCTCAGGAACCGCGACTCCGCACACGCCGCAGCACGGCGCGCCCAGAACCGCCACCCCGCCACCGGGCACACCCAGAACCGCCACCCCGCATACCCCGCAGCACGGCGCACCCAGAACCGCCACCCCGCACACACCTCAGCACGGAACATACGCATCCGGCGCCGTCGCCGCCGAGAACACGGGAGCGCCCCCTCAGGAGCCGCCCGCCTCCGCAGGACCCGCGAATCCCGTTCAGGGCATGCCCGACAGCCTGCCGGGGCAGGCAGAACCGGCGGGCTCCGCCGAACCGTCAGAATCTGCAGAACCTGCAGCGCCCACAGCACCTGCCGCGGGCGCGTTCCCCGCCGGAGGAGCCGCCGCCGACCCCCTCAATCTGGAGAAGCCCGAGCCGATCGTGCTCACGCCCGACACCGGGCAGCACGACGAGGCCGCCGAGGAACCTGTCGAGGACACCGCGGTGCGCCGTCGCTCCCTGTTCACCCCGGCCCAGCCGGCCCCGCTCACTGCGGCCCAGGCCCCCCTGGAGGCGGCGGACAAGCCGAGCACCGCCGACCCGGCACTCAACGCCGCAGCAGCATCGCCCGCGGCCACGGCGCGCGGTGCGGGCGAGTCCACGGGGCGCAGCGCGTCATCCGGAGCGGGCGACGGCGAGAGCTCCGACGCCGTGCCCGCGCAGTCGACGGCTCATGCGGACAGGACCAGGCGGAGATCCCGTCGTACCGCCGCAGTCGGCGACGACGATGTCCCGTTGGACGGCTCGATCGTCGTCGGCCACCCGAAGTCCCGAACCGCTACGCACTGGGCCGGAGCTCTCGTATCGATCATCGCACTGCCGGTGACCTGGTTCTTCCTCCACGACGGCGCCGCCATGGCGACCGTCCGCGCCTCGGGCTCCTACGCCTTCGATCTGTCCGCGCGTGGCCTGACCGAGCTGGCGATCGGGGCGCTCGCCCTCATCATCGCCATGTGGGTGGCGCGCCGCACCTCCGTGGGCAGCATCATCGTCGGCGTCATCTCGATCCTGCTGGGGCTCCCCTTCCTCATCGCCCCGGGCGTGATGACGGATACGTTCACGCCCTTCCTCAACAATCTGAGCACCCAGTCCGCCCTCGGCCAGAGCCTGAGCACCTACCTGTGGACCGACGCGGTCACGGGCAAGTTCCTGGCCCTGGGCCTGTTCATGGTGATGGTCGGAGTCGTCTCGCACTCGGCGCGACGCGCCGGGCGGCACGAGCAGGAGATCTTGAGCCGCGCAGACGGTCCGGGCCGGGCGGACGGCGAGGATTGAGCGGGCTTGAGCGGGGGTTTGGCGGAGCGCAACAGTGGGAGAGGCTGACGAGCGTGCGCTTCGCCCGCCCCGCCCAGGCGCACGCATCCTGAGTGCATAGGGAAGCGCACATGGGGAAGCACGGGGAAGCAATAGGAACGGCCGCTAACCTGGGGATGTGCCCGCCCCCGCCACTGCGCCGCCCCCAGAAAACCCGACAGGCATGACAAGCCCGGCAGACCCGACAAGCCCGTCAAGCCCGGCCATGAGTTCCGTGGGTGATGCCCTGCGCGACGTCGTGCCCATCATCATCGGTTACGTCACGCTGGGGCTGGCCGCCGGCATGCTGCTGGTCGCCGAAGGACTGTCATGGTGGTGGGCGCCGGTGTGGAGCATCGTCATCTACTCCGGAACCATGCAGATGCTGCTCGCGCCCCTGGCCGGGGTGGGCGAGCCGTTGGCGGCGATCGCGGCCTCCGCCGTCTTCATCTCGGGACGGCACGTCTTCTACGGCCTCGGATTCCCGCTCGATCGCGTACGCGGGAGCCTGCTCACCCGCCTCTACGCCGTCCACGCGATCACCGACGAGGTCTACGCGCTGCTCGCCTCCAAGGACCGGGGAGCGATGAGTGGACGCTACATCATCACAGTCGAGGCGGTCAGCCAGGCCTCGTGGACCCTGGGCACGACGTTGGGGGCGCTGGCGGGCACCGGGCTGACCGCACTGGTCGGCGATGACATCAAGCTGCTGGGCTTCGTGCTGACCTCGCTGTTCGTCGTCCTGACGATCGAGAACTGGAAGAGCCACCCGGATCTGGCGGTCCTGATCGTGGGCGTCCTCGCCGGCGTCGTGGGCATGACGATCGGCGGATCGGCGGCGCTGCTCAGCGCCCTGGGCTTACTGGCGGTGGGGCTCATCGCGCTCTACGGCTGGCGGTCGCGCCGCGCTGCGCGCGATGCACAGGCGCGGGGACCGCGTTCCGATGCCGGCGCCGTCACCAGCTCAGAAGCCTCTGGATCAACCTCTGGATCGCGCGCATCCGGGAAGGACGAGTCATGCTGACGCTCACCAACCTTCAGATCGCCGTCGCGGTCGTTGTCGTCGCACTGATCACCTTCGCCTGCCGCATCGCCCCCTTCGCCCTCCTGAGGGGCCGCAGCACCAGTCCGCTGCTGGGCTTCCTGTCCTCGGCCATGCCGCTGGGCGTCATGGTCGTACTCGTGGCCTACACGCTCGGCGACGTCGGCACCACCCCGGCCGCATGGCTGCCGGCAGTGGCCGGAATCGCGGCGACGGCGGGCCTGCACCTGTGGCGCCGCGCGATCGGCCTGTCGTTGATCGGCGGGACCGGGACCTATGTCGTCATCAGCCTCCTGCTGACTTGACGGGAAGCATGACACCGCCCGGACGCCTGGAACGTGAATGCGCCTCCGCAACGTCAACGGAGATTCCTCGCATCTTTCTGAGGATAGAGGTCAGAAAGATGCGAGAAACCGCCGTCCGTGCAACGAAACGCCGTTGACGTTGGAGCCCGCCGGGCCGGCCCGCATCCGTCCAGCCGATCATTTAGGCTGCCCTGGTGCCCGTCATCGTCAATCGCCCCGGCCCCTGGGCCCATCGCGACCTCACCGCGGGCGGAACCCAGTTCCACGCCGCCCTCGCCGGACATGAGGAGCTCCCCTCCGCCGCGAACACGGACGCTCAGGACGCCGGCCCAGCGAAGCCCCTGATTCTGCTTGTTCACGGCTTCCCCGAATGCTGGTGGGCGTGGCGGCACGTCATCGGCCCCCTGGCTGAGGCCGGCCACCGCGTCGCCGCCGCGGATCTGCGGGGCTTCGGCGGTTCGGACCGGCCGCCATCGGGCTACGACCTGGTGACCCTGGCCTCCGACATGGCCGCCGTCGTGCGAGCCCTGGGGCACGAGCGGGCCATCGTCATCGGAGCGGGCCTGGGCGGGCAGGTCGCGTGGGCGCTGGCGAACCAGGAGCCGACGATGACCGCGGCGATCGTGCCCGTCGGTGCGCCGCATCCGCTGGCGCTGAGGTCCTTGCGCGGCCGAGTCGTCTCCGGAGCGGTCGTTCAGTACCTGTGGCTGAAGACCCCGATGCTGCCGGAACGGTCGCTGCGCACGACGTCGGGCATCGATCGCCTGCTGCGCTCCTGGGCGGGTCCTCGCACCAAGCAGGCCGTAACCGAGTCGGCCGGGTACTACGCGGCCCTCCTGGCGCGGCCCGGCGCGGCGCACTCGGCGCTGGAGACGGTGCGTCGCGCAGCGCTCAGTCGCGAGGAGATCGCCTGCCTCAACACTCCTGCGGAGGTCCCGGTCATGAGCGTGCAGGGCGAGCTGGATCCGGTTCAGCCGGCACAGGCCTATGCGCGTGACGTTCATCATGTTGCGGGCCATCTGCGGCAGGTGACCGTGCGCGACGCCGGGCACTTCCCCCACGAGGAGGCTCCCGAGCAATTCATCGACGCGCTCCTGCCGTTCCTGACCGAAGTCGGGAAAAGGCGGTAGCGCGTCCCGAGGCGGCCTCAGCCCCGGATGAGCCTCAGACGTCCACCTGAGGGCACAACTCGGCATTGAGGAGCACGCACTCGCCGCACCGCGGTGCGCGCGCACCGCACACCGCCCTCCCGTGCTCGATGAGGCGATGACAGCCGTCGGTCCAGCGCTCCGGCTCCCACAGGGCGCTCAGATCGCGCTCCACCCGCACCGGGTCCTTCGCGGTCGTCCAGCCCAGGCGCCGCGACAGACGGCCCACATGGGTGTCCACGGTGATGGCCGGCCGCCCGAAGGCGTTGCCCAGCACAACATTGGCGGTTTTGCGCCCGACGCCGGGCAGAGTCATGAGCGCCTCCCGCCCCTGGGGCACGACGCCGTCGAAGCGCTCGACCAGACCGCTCGCCAAGCCGATGAGCCGCTCGGCGCGGGTGCGCTGCATGCCCAGCGGTCGCAGCAGCGCCTCGAGATCGTCGGGGTCGGCGGCCGCCAGCGCACCGGCGTCGGGGCAGAGCGCGAAGAGCTCGGGGGTGACGGTGTTGACTCGAGCATCGGTGGTCTGAGCGGACAGAACCGTGGCCACCAGGAGCTGGAAGGGGCCGTCGTGGTCCAAGGTGCAGTGCGCCCCGGGGTAGGCGGCGGCGAGCTCATCATCGACGGCGCGGGCGCGCAGCGCGGTGGAGGCGCATGAGTCGGCACCATGCGCGCCAGGGGCATCGAGCAGGTCCGTCAACGCCTCAGAAGCCGCGGGAAGCGCGAGCCCCGGACCGCCGATCGGCACCGACGCACCCATGGCTCCCCCTGTTCCTCTCGCTCCCTTGACTCCCCTGACTCCGTTCACCCGCATTCAACTCTACTTCAGTCCCCACGATCTTCAGCCCTGCTCACCTATTCCGCCGACTCGCCGCCCGCCTCGCCCCCGGAGACTTGCTCGAGTCACAATCAAGACTACAATGCTCGTCCGCGTGCCACAGATCACAAGCCATGGCAGGATATGACACAGGGCTGCCCGCCGAAGGCCGGGACCCAGCCGATCGACCCCACAGGAGGACCTTCGTGGAAGACAGCATCATCGCCAGAATCCCGCTGTTCGAGGGCATGAGTCCCGAGGAGCAGGACGAGCTGCGCGCCATGATGACGCAGACGACTCTGCGTCGCGGCGAGACCCTCTTCAACGAGGGGGACGCCGGCGATCGCCTTTACATCCTGCTCGCCGGCAAGGTGAAGCTCGGCCACGCCTCGGCGGACGGTCGGGAGAACCTGCTGGCCGTGCTCGGTCCCGGCGAAGTGGTCGGCGAGCTGACCCTGTTCGATCCGGGCCCGCGCTCGACGACGGCCACCGCCGTAGCCCCCACCGAGCTGCTCACGCTCGAGCACAGCCAACTCATGGGCTTCATCGAGTCACATCCGACCCTGGCCAAGGACATGCTGCGCGCCCTGGCCCAGCGACTGCGCCGCACCAACACCGCGTTGGCCGACCTGGTCTTCTCCGACGTTCCCGGCCGCGTCGCCAAGGCCCTGCTGGACCTGGCCGACCGCTTCGGCTCGACGACGGAGGACGGCGTGCACGTCCCGCACGACCTGACCCAGGAGGAGCTCGCCCAGCTCGTCGGCGCCTCGCGCGAGACCGTCAACAAGTCACTGGCCGAATTCGTCTCCCGCGGTTGGATCCGCCTGGAGGGGCGCGCCGTCACGCTGCTCGACGTCGATCGCCTCCGGCGTCGCGCGCGCTGACACTCGCTGAACCGCACCGAGCCGACCTGAGCTGCACTGAGTCGCACTGAGGCGATCGGAGCATCGGGTATCGCCCTCGGCTGAACTCGACCGAGGGCGATACCCGGGTCAACTCGGATCAGACTCAGCTCAGTCTCAGCTCAGGTCAACTCAAATCACCTCAGGTCAGACGCTCAGGCGCGCGGACGCTTGAGGTAGGCGACGAGGTTGTCCGAGCCGGCCGGGCCGGGAATGACCTGAACGAGCTCCCACCCGTCAGCACCCCACTGATCGAGGATCTGCTTGGTGGCATGGGTGAGCAGGGGCACGGTGGCGTATTCCCACCTGGTCGGCTGAGTAGTCATGACGCGAGCCTACGGGCATCCCGGCAGGACGGGAAAGCCCGGAAAGCCGAGATCGGTCCGTCTCCGCATCGAGATCGGTTCGACGGACCGATCTCACTCAGCGGCGCTCAGCGGCACCCGACAGATCTCGACGCCGGAGCCGGACCTTGACGCCGGAACGCGCCAGGTGCCCGATCGCCTCACCTCACGCGTGCCAGAATCCGAGGGGCGCGTCGAGCGTGGATCTCGGCGACGAGATCGTCGTCCTCCCGGCGCAGCCATTCACTCCAATCGGTCACCTCGGGGAATCGGCGCAGCAGCGCTCGGCGCTCGCGCTCGGTCAGTCCGCCCCACACCCCGAAGGAGGAGTCGGAGTCGAGAGCCTCAGCAAGACACTCCATGCGAACCGGGCACGCGAAACACAGCGATCGTATGTCGCGCTGCTCAGCGCCCTTGCCGAAAAGCTGGTCTGGATCAACATTGGCGCACGCCGCTCGGACTGCCCAGGTCTGGTCGGTCGTCGTCATCTTTCTTTCTCCCTAGCTGAGTCGGCCAACAGCACTGTCAGCCGCATCACACCGACGACCGTATGTCAAACGTCAACGTCAAGCCAAATCCGCTCCCGGACCGTACATGGATCGACGCGCCCAACCCGCGCTCGAAGGCCGCTTGCGAACCCCCGCGGGCGAGCGTCGAACGGATGTCGAACGCAGCGGCCGCACGCCGGAATCCGACCCCGAGCCGGTCTCCAACCGGCTTCCCACCACTCCCGGCCAACCGCCTTCCTGCCGCAGGATTCTTAGATTCTTCTCAGATCATTCGCGTCGTAGCCCACTGCGCAGGCGGACGATTGCCCGTAGGCTGTGCCCCATGTCGAAGTCTTCCTCCCGCAGCAGGTCGCTCTCGCCCGCTCAGGTGGTCTCCATGCTCCTGGTCTTCGTGCTCCTGTCGAGCGCAGGGGGCATTCTCACCGCCGGGTTCGCGATGCCCGCCGTCGGCGCCGCGGCGGCTTTCACGAACGCGTCGGCCAACTTCTTCGACGAGCTCCCCGATGACTTCGAAGTTCTCGAGCCGAGCCAGATCTCGAACATCAAGGCCTCCGACGGCACCCAGATCGCTCAGTTCTACGCCGAGAACCGCATCGTCGTACCTCTGTCAGAGATCGCGCCCACCGTGCAGAACGCGATCGTCGCCGTCGAGGACCAGCGCTTCTACCAGCACAAGGGCGTGGACCCGACCGGCATCGTCCGCGCCGTGGCGTCCAATGCCAACGGAGGCTCCCAGGGCGCCTCGACCCTGACCCAGCAGTACGTCCGCAACGTCCTGGTGGAGGCGGCCGTCCAGAATGACGACCCGTCGGCGCAGTCGGCCGCGACCGCGCGCTCGGCCGGCCGCAAGATCCGCGAGATGAAGTATGCGCTGACTCTGGAGCAGAAGTACCCCGACGCCAAGGAGCGAATCCTCGAGGGCTATCTCAATATCGCCGCCTTCGGCCCATCCACCTACGGTGTCGAGGCCTCATCGCGTCACTACTTCTCCCATTCCGCCAAGGAGCTCACCATCCCGGAGGCGGCTCTTCTGGCGGGCCTGACCAACGCGCCCGGCGCCTACGACCCGATCGCCTTCCCGGACAAGGCCAAGGACCGTATGAACTGGGTTCTGGACAAGATGCTCGAGGAGGAGTTCATCAACCAGGATGAATGGCAGGCGGGTCATGACACCCAGATCGAGGACATCCTCAATGTGACCGAGACGGTGGGCGGCTGCGGTACCGCCGGGTCGGCGGCCTACTTCTGCGAGTACGTGAAGGCCGAGATCGAGAACTCGGAGCTGTTCGGCGCCACGCGCGAGGAGCGCAACAAGCGGCTGCTGCGAGGCGGCCTGACCATCACCACGACGCTGGACATGAGCAAGCAGGCGGCCGCGGACGCCGCCGTCCAGCAGTACGTGCCCACGGCCGATCCGTCCAACGTCAAGGCCGCCCTGTCCTCGGTCGAGCCCGGCACCGGTCGGATCGTGGCCATGAGTCAGAACACGAATTACGGCGTGGAGGTCGAGGGCGACAGCTCAACCACGCAGATATCCCTCAACGCCGACGCCGCCCATGGCGGATTGGAGAATTACGAGGGCACCTCCGGCTTCCAGCCGGGCTCGACGTTCAAGGCCTTCGTCCTGGCGGAGTGGTATCAGGAGGGCCACTCGGGATACGAGTCCTTCAACACCTCCCCGACCACCATCGGCGCCTCCCAATGGACGATCTCCTGCGATCCCTCCAAGGCCGATACATGGCAGGTCGGCAATGCCAATGCAAGTGAGGGTGGCAACCACAACGTCATCCAGAGCACCGCCATGTCCATTAACGTGGGCTTCGCCAAGATGACGCAGCAGATGGACATCTGCAACATCACCGATCTGGCCGCCAAGCTCGGGGTCACCACCAGCTCCGGGGATCCCCTGACCCCCACGCCGTCGATCGCCCTGGGCTCTCAGGAGTCCACCCCCATGCAGATGGCCGCCGCCTACGCGGCCTTCGCCGCCCACGGCGTCTACTGCCGCCCTATCGCCATCGACTCGATCGATGACGCCGAGGGCAACCCGGTGGACGTGCCCTCCGCCAATTGCACCCAGGCGATGACATCCGACGCCGCGGACAAGACCGCGATGACCCTCACCCATGTCCTGAGCAAGGACAGTAAGGGCACCGGTAAAGACGTGGCTCTCAACGGGCGCCCGGCCGCCGGGAAGACCGGAACTACCGAATCCATGGACAACGCCTGGTTCACGGGCTTCACCCCGCAGCTGTCGACCGCCGTATGGCTGGGGCACTCGGAGGGCTACTACCCGATGGACCACCAGTACGTCGGAGGCCGCTACTACCAGACCATGTACGGCTCGGACGCGCCCGCCCCGCTGTGGAAGATGTACATGGACGCGGCGCTGGCCGGCCAGCCCGCCCAGAACTTCAACCCGATCGGCCTGAGCGCCATGCCGTCGGGAGCACCGTCCGCAGGCGGTGGGGATCAGGCCCCGGGGACAGTCGACAACTCCTCGGACTCAGCAACCCCGGCTGCGGAGCAGAGTTCCGCCGATGCCCCAGTCCCCCAGACCCAGCCGAGTCAGGAGCCTCAGGGCCAGGTCTCACAGGGGCAGCCCTCCCAGGATCAGGCCCAGGCGCAGCAGCCCCGGGCTCAGGCCTCACAGGGGGCACCGATCGGCACGGCGCCCTCCCGCAGCGGCATCGCTCCCGAGCAGGGCAACCAGAACACCCCGGCGACTCCGCCGAACGACTGGGCACCGCCTCAGAACAACAAGGACGGGAACTGACGGGTGCCCGCCGCCCGTAGCGCGGCGTGCTCGTTCGCCCGCGTCGCTGCAGGTGTGACTGCCACAGGATTGGGGCTGCTCGGCTACACGCTCCTCGAGGCGCGGATGCCCGTGCTCCGGCGCGTGGAGGTCCCCCTCCTCGCCGCCGACGAGCATCCGCTCACGATTCTGCACCTGTCGGATCTGCATCTGACCAACCGCACCGAGGCCCGGGTGGCCTGGGTGCGCGGCCTGGCCGCTTTGCGTCCTGACGTCGTCGTCGACACCGGGGACAACCTGTCCTTCGCCAACGGCCTGGAGCCGCTGGAGCGCGCGCTCGAACCCTTCCTGGGCCTTCCCGGCGCCTTCGTCCTGGGTGATCACGACTACCGCACGACGATCTTCAAGCTGCCCACGCGCTACCTGCGCTCGACCCCGGGGTCGGTCTACGCGAATCTCGATGAGGAGCATGTGGCGCTGCCCTGGGGCGAGGTGCGCGACCTGCAGGCCTCGGGAGGCTGGGCGGACCTGACCAACGCCCGGAGCGCGATCACTGTCCACGGGCGGAGGATCGAACTGGTCGGCGTGGACGACCCGCACGCCGAACGCGACGCCTTCCCGGCGCCCGAGCTCCCGGAGGACGGCGGCACTGTCGGGGCCGTCGGGGCTGTCGAGCCGGCCGTCCGGGGCCGCGACGGGCGGCCACTGCGGATCGGCCTGCTCCATGCGCCTTACCAGCGCGTGCTGGACGCGATGGTCACCGATGGCGTCGACCTGGCACTGGCCGGGCACACACATGGCGGCCAGCTCTGCCTCCCCGGCGTCGGCGCCCTGGTGACCAACTGCGATCTCGACCGTGGACGAGCCTCGGGTCTGTCGCAATGGCCGGGTCGCATCGGCTCGCCCGAGGCCGCGGCCGACATGTACCTGCATGTCTCGGCGGGCCTGGGCACGAGCCCCTACACGCCGGTGCGCCTGGCCTGCCGCCCGGAGGCCACGCTGCTCACGCTGCTGCCCGCCACCTGACTCCCACCGAGATCGGTCGCATTCCGCCACGAGATCGGTCGTACTCCGCGCCGAGATCGGTCCACTTCCGCATCGAGATCGGTTCTGCACACACGCGAGCGCCCGGTCGGGTCTTCTCGACGACGACGCAGCCGACGTCCGGCATCAACCGACCGCCCGATCAGCCGGCGGGAATCACTGCCACTGCGCTCTCGGACTCCCGACGACGGCGGATGGGAACCCCTTCATCACGTGACCGATGCCTCTTCGGCGAGATTTCCGTCCACCCCGAAGACGCGACTATGCTGTCACCTGCTGCACACGGGGTGTGGCGCAGCTTGGTAGCGCGCTTCGTTCGGGACGAAGAGGTCGTGGGTTCAAATCCCGCCACCCCGACTCACATCGGTCAAGATCCGTGACCGCCAGCTTCCTGACACGGGTACATAACACGGGCACGCGAGTCTTTGCTTGAACTATCCTCGCGCCGACTACTGAAGGTCCAGCCTCGATCTGAGCCGGCGAGCGCTAAAACGAGGCATCAATACGTGTCGCAGGAGCGTGTGACACTGATGTCATGCCTGGTGCTCCTGTCTCCTCACCGTACAGCCACGCCCAAGGCCCAATCTGTTGCTGCTATGCTTGTCAGAGAAAGGAGAGCTGAGATGTCTACCACAGTAGGATCCTTCACTCCCCCAGCCCGCTCAGTTCCGCCGATCCGCGACCCCCGCCCCATCGATCAGCGCACTGAGGGCTCGCGCACATGGCGAGACGATGTGGAAGAAGCCTTGAAGGCTCGTCGCGTCGGCGCCCAGCTACGCGAAGGGAAGCCGAAGAGTTTCCGGCCCGTGGTCGGAAAAATCTGATGACTTCCCGAACTCCGCTGTTCGCTGCTGAGCATTCGGAACGTTACGAGCGCCAGAAAATCATCCGAGAATATCAGGAACTAACCGGCGCCAAGTTGATCGTCATCATTGATAGTATTTCACCAACTAACATGACGATCATGGAGGAGCTTCTTGTCGATCTGACAAAGGAACAGGATTTACACCTTATTCTGTACTCCCCGGGCGGGGACGGCGAAACCGCTATTCGCATGGTTCGCTCCATGCAATAGCGCTGTCGCGAGTTGACCGTCATAGTCCCTGATATGGCTAAAAGTGCAGCCACAATCATCTGCTTGGGCGCCCACCACATCCTTATGGGACCTGGCGGCGATCTTGGCCCGATTGACCCGCAGATGATATTGAGAGATGATGATGGCCTGCGGACGGTAGCCAGCGCGAAAGAAATCGTAGCCGCCGTAGCGGAAGCTGAGGAAAGGACTACCACCAACCCTGCTTCCTTCCCCCTATTCGCCTCCATGCTTGCCGACGTCAACATGCTGATGGTCGAGCAGGCCAAGGCTGCACTCGCGCGCTCAGAGGCCTTGATGACAGAGGCACTGACTGTGCAAGGAGGTCGCTTTTCCGACGATGACGATAAGAAGGTTGAAGACCTCGTCAGTCGCCTTAAAGAACCTCTGATCGACGCACCGGCCAGCCACTCCGCAGTCATCTCAATAGACCATGCGCGTCGATTCGGACTTCCCGCAGAATCTCCGGAACTCGATAGCAAGGAGTGGCAACTGCTCTGGAATCTCTGGACTCGCTACTTCAGCATGGGGTGCTGGCCTCGCGGTAACAGAGCCATTTACGAAGGCGAGCTCGCCTCGCATGTAGGGTGAGGCAGAAAACGACCCAGTCAGTCGTCAGGACCTCATTCATTCTTTGCTTCTGCGCGAACCAGAACCAGGAGACCTCTCCATAATCACTTCTCGTCCACATGAGATTGTGGTGTCTCAGATGTACCGAGACACCACAATCCTCACCGAGATCGGTCCGCCTCCACCCCGTCAGGGCTCATAGCGGCGCAGGAGGAGCCAGGTGCCGAGTGGGCCTGCGACCACCACCAGAGCGGTGGCCAGGATGATCCACACGACGGCCCAGGGCGTGCCCCACTGGGTGACGATGCACCCCACGCAGGCGGCCATGATATTGAGACTCACCAGGATTGCGATCACACCCACCCACCAGGGCCGACGCTGGAAGAGCAGAGCGATGCAGGCGCCCACGAGGTAGGACAGCGCGACCACCGGCGCGGCCAGCACGGCGAGTTGCGGGACGACAACGAAGTTGATCCCCTCGATCCACCTGTCGAGCACGACGTCGGGAATCGTCAGCAGCCCGCAGAGAGCCGTGGATACCGCACCGAGAAGCATCCCGGTGCAGGTCAGCCACGTCATGACCGCGCCGCGCGTCAGACCGGCGCGCAGCAGCATCGGCGTGCGGGCGCCCATGACGATCCCGTGCGTGAAGCACGCATAGACCGCCACGTTCAAGGCGCACTGGGTGTAGAGGCCGAGGTTGACGTTCTCTATCGTTCTGCCGAAGAACGTGAGCGCGAGAAGGGACGCGGTGACGACCATGATCCCTACGGCTTGAATCACGCTCTGGACGGGCACGAGTTCGCGGAAGGCCATGAGAGTGAGTCTCCAGGTGCGCGAATCTGCGCTCCGCCCCTCACTGGAGTCGGGATACGACGGGCGAGGCCGCTCAGGCGGAGAGGCGACGGTGGCAGCGATCACGAGAGTTCTCCTTCGGTGAGGTTGATCAGAGCATCGGTCAGGGAGGCGAGCCCCTGGCCGGGGCTGGAGTGCGCGGCGCGCAGCTCATCGGCCCCGCCCGCCGCGACCAGGCGCCCCCGGTGCAGGACGACGACATCCTCGAGCAGGTCCTCGATCTCATCGACCTGGTGGGAGGAGACGACGATGGTGGGCCGCTCGCGCAGGTACAGCGCCAGCAGCTCGTCCCAGAAGCGGCGCCGCACCACGACATCCATGCCCAGGTGGATCTCATCCAGCAGCAGGACGGGGCAGTGGCAAGCCAGGGCGAAGACGGCGTCCAACGCGCTGCGCTGCCCCAGGGACAGGCGCGAGGGCCGGGTCTTCAGAGGGAGCTCGAAGACCTCCATGAGCCGAGCGGCCTCCTGAGCGTCCCAGTCGGGCCGGGTCGCGGCCCACAGTTCCAGGGACCGGCGAGTGGGGACGTCCTCGAGGAGGGAACGGGGACCGCCCAGGAAGGCGGTGGCGGTCATGGCGGCATCGTCGTCGAAGGCGGGGCGCCCCGCGATCGTGAGGCTCCCGGAGGTGGGGCGGCGCAGCCCGGCGATGAGGGACAGCAGAGTCGTCTTGCCTGAGCCGTTGCGGCCCAGCAGACCGGTGATGGTGCCGGGTCGCAGCGTGAGCCCGAGACCATTCACAGCGGGCTCGCCGGCCTTCGCGTACCGATAGGTGAGGTCGGTCAGTTCGACAGCCGGCCCGCCGGAGGCGGACTCGGCGTTGTTGAGGACGGCGCCGGAGGCATCGGGGGCGCCGGAGGATGCAGTCATTAGGACTCCTTGCGGGCGTGAGACTCGAGGTATTGGACGACGGCGTCGCGCAGCTCGGCATCGTCCAGGCCGAGCGCGAGGCCGGTATCGAGGGCGGGGTGGAGAACGTCGTCGGTATAGGCGGCACGGCGGCTGCGGCGCAGATCGGTTAGGGCGCCGTCGACGACGAACATGCCGATACCCCGCCGCTTGACCACCAGCCCCTCGTCGACCAGGAGCGCAACGGCCTTGTTCGCGGTGGCCGGGTTGATGCGGTAGCGAGTGGCGTATTCGGTGGTGGAGATCAGGCGCGCGCCCTCGGCCAGTTCCCCGCTGAGGATCTGAGCGCGGATCTCCTCAGCGATCTGAAGGTAGATGGGCGTCGCATCGTCGAAGTGGCGCATGGATCACCTCCTGAACTTCTTACTTAGTTAGTTACATGAGTAGTTAACCACCTAACTGATGATGGGACAAGCGGACCGCCTCCCGACGAGCCGGAGCGATGAACCGGACGCCGCTCAGCCATCCGCCATCGACACCACCATCGACACCAGTCGGCAGCAGAGCAAAGGTTCCCTCTCCAGTAGCAACCCGCCCTCATGGGTTGTGTGGACTCGAGGGCGATGTCGACGGTGAGCAGGGTGGCGGTTCCCAGCAGCGACCCGCCCTCGTGGGTTGTGCGGGTGGGTGTTGTGGGGGATCTCGCAGGGGGTGTGGGGGTGGGGGTGTGTGGTTGTGGGTGGGG
>ERZ773004.110-NODE-110-length-54418-cov-6.626180_pt1 | contig 54418 bp, 37 predicted proteins | sample MGYA00580667_ERZ773004 | MGnify/ENA primary metagenome ERZ773004 (study PRJEB29015, sample SAMEA2737963) | human oral metagenome | biome: human oral; feature: human-associated habitat; material: dental | place: China | collected 2123 ... | reverse complement strand
ACGTCGAGAGAATAAGACGGGCAAGATGCCGACAAGCAAACGAAAGATGAACAGGGAGCGATGCCAACAACCTAAAATAATTGATAAGCGACCTAACGAACGATTGGGATTAGACTAGAAATCAGAGCTAGTATTATAGGGATCGACAAACGTGTAGCCCTGCCCTTTTTTCCTTAACACAAGCCTAAAATAGGAAAACGACATGTGGGGGATTGTGCCATTGTTCCCACTATAAACGCTTAGGAGTTCGACACCGGTATCCGACAGCGAACCTGAAGATAGAAATTTAGAGGAATCGATGTAAAAGCTGTAATAAAAGATTAGCGGTATCTGCACCCCATCTATCGACATTTCAACTCTGGAATATCCGATGCCCGTTGTGAATCGCTTTTCCATTTTGGCAATATACTCGTCGGTAATGCCGTTTCGTCGGCCATCAGAGCGTGTTGCGCCTTTGGCAGCATAGGACGGGGGAATCTCTTTCAACGGAACTTCGGGCGAGAAAACGAGTAGCTTATCGCCTTCCATCACTTCTGTTCGCACGTCTAAGGCTTTACCGTCATTCTGCCCAACAACAGAAAACTTATTATCTTTCAATAGCTCGTCGGGGTCTATGGGTTGCCCATTTTCATCTTGTACCTGCACGTAGACTTTGTTTTCCACCACAAAGACAGAATCTTCTGCATCGTTGTTCGAGCCACAAGCCACAACGAATAGGGTAGCCATCGCTGCCAGTAAGCGTATTCGCAAATGTTTCATCGTATATTATTAATTATTTAAGCATGTTAATCTTTAAGACGGCGAAGACTGGGTTTGCAGGCCTTCAATGCTCCTTTCCGTTGCTAAATTCAAGGGTTTGCGGTTGAGCGTTACGCCATGTGCTTAGCCCAAGTGGGTTTTACGCACCTCTTTACTCTACCGAATAGCCTTGCCCTTGCTTGCGCAAAACAATTTTGAAATGCTTATTATGCAGGTAAGGGTATATCGTTTTACCCTGATACTCCACCGATTTTACAGCAATACTCGTTCCTCCCAACATTTTTTCGGCATTGGGTACAGCCGCATACGCATAATGAAAACGCATCGGCAGCTTAACGCGGTCTATCATTATCACCACATCTGCATAGCCTTCGCCGCGTTTTCCCTCGACCGTGTCCCAGAATTTCATTACAGACTCGTCGGGCAAGTCGGCAAAAAAGCGAAACACGTCAACGTCATCTAGCTTGTAGGCATCCACGTTTAAGGTGCGTTTACTGGCTTTTCCAAACACCGAGAACTTGCATTCGTACAGCATGGCACTGGGCGAAACGGCCTTCTCGCCATCTTGCACTTCAACATACACGGTGCTGTTGACGGAAGATGCCGCCGTGGGCCTGTACGTTTCTTTCTCCTCATCGGCACTACAAGCAGCCAACAGCACAAGCACTGCCATCAACCACAAACTGCTTTTCAATTGTTTCATCGTCTTCGGTTTTAAAAAAAGGAAGTGGAATATACATGCAACCAAAAGGCCTAGACACTCCATTTGAGTTAATTAATTGAAGTTGGAGCGCATGCCACTGCCCTAGGGTTATTATAATTAGATGCTGCAAATATACACTTTATGCTTTAAAGTGCAAAGAAGAAGGAAAGAAAATCTCAACTAAGACCATACAAAACAAGTGGTGCGAATTTTCTCAAAGAATTTCTACTCGCTTGTCATTATACACCTGTGTCTCTCTTACCGAGCCCCGTTTTACATACTCATAGTTAGAAAAAAGTAAGCGAACGAAGGTCATGCTTTTACATCACAGTCGGCCTTCGCTCGCTTCTCTTCGTTTTATTCAAGGTGTTCCACCTACCCTATCTGCTTCAACAGATAGGCGCATTTCTCAGGATTACCCAGCGTTTTGCCCTTATCGCACGATAGTTTTACGCAGTCGTGCCATTCGCGTTTCTCGGTAATGCGGCACTTAGTGAGTTTTACTACAATGTTCATGGGCTTGCATCCCAGCACGTCGCAAGTAAGGAAGGTGCCCATGCCGTAGCTGTCTTGCACACGTCCGTCTACAAAGCGGTGTATCTCTAAGGCGCGTTCGATGTTCAAGCCATTGCTATATATCACCTGCTTGGTGGCCGGATTGATGCCCAGCTGCTTGTATTTCTCGATGATTTTTTCGGTTTGTTCTTCTTCCACGCCGCTGTCTACACGCAACCCAACGAACATCAAGGCCATGCGCTTTGATAGATTGTTGAAGAAAACCTTGTCGCCGAAGCAGTCGTAGAGGTAAATGCCGTTGTCGCCATCGTAAACATCGCTGAACTTACGCATCACATTGAAGTTGCATTCGAAGATGCCGCTGACGTTTTCTTCAAATTCTATAATCTGATGGCTCATCGTTCCCATAGGCACCAACCCATATTTCATGGCCAGATACACGTTGCTTGTACCCACGATGCGACCTTTCCACGGCACGAAAACACCGTCTACCTGCTCGCCGCCTGCATCGGCGGTGGCTTTCATGGCACGTATCACGTTGTCGTGATGCACAAACGACAGTCGGCGGCGCGTACCCATGTCGCCCAAAATCAACCCTCCACGCAATATTTGCCTAGCTTTATCGACAGCTCGCTCGTACTCTACGGCGGCATCATAACGTTCTAAGTCGCCGCGATGCTGGTGCATCAACTCGGAAACGATAGACAGTACGGGCATTTCCCACATGATGGTGGAATACCATTTGCCGCGAATGGATATGGCGAGTTGCCCATCTGGGGCTTGTTCGATATGCACTTCGGCCGGATTGAACTTGTAACCGCGCAAGAAAGTGAAGTACCATTGGGGCAGATAATACATGCGATGCTGCATAAAGGCTATCTCTTCTTCGGTTATTCGCACGTTCTGCATCAGGTTAATTTGCTCTTTTACTTTCTCGGCAAAGCCTTCGGGGTACACGGTGTGGTTACGGTCGAAGAAGGTGTACTCCACTTCGGCGCGCGGATAGGTTTGCAAAATGTAGTACTGGCAACTGAAAGTGTAGGCATCGTTGTCGGTAAAGTGGTTGATGATTGGTTGCATAAGTATCGTTTTTTATGGGTTTTTATTTCGAAGTGCGGTGGGTGTTGCGCGGGTGGGGTTAAGGGGATTAAATGATGTTGAGCAGCTCGGCAAAGTCGTCTATCACCCAATTGGCACCTGCTTCTTCCAACTCAGCAGGCGTGCCGTTGCCATAGGTTACGCCACAAGTAAGGGTGTTGGCGCGGCGCCCCATCTCGATATCGAATGCCATATCGCCCACAACGAGCGTTTCTTCGGGCTTTACGCCAAAGTGTTCGAGGGTAAGGAGCACCGGTTTGGGATGGGGTTTGGCGTTCGTAACATCGTCGGCACTCACAATAAAGCTGATGTATGGGCCTATGCCGATGCTCCGCACGAGGTTGGGTAGCGAGTCGCGCCCACGACTGCTGGCTATGGTGAGCGTTAGGCCTGCATCGTGCATCCGCTTAATGGTTTGCACCACGTTGGCAAAGGGCTTTACTGCACCCGTAACATTGTTGATGTCGAAAATGCTGCGATAGGTTGTTACACAGGCTGTGGCCGTTGTCTCGTCTACATTTGCCAAACGCATGAAAGCCTCTTTAAGGGGCAGCCCAATAGTGGCCGCGCATTGGTCTTCGCTATTTTGTGGCAAGCCATGTAGCCGTAGGGTTTCTCTCAGTGTGTCGACAATGATGCGGCGCGAGTCGCCTAGCGTGCCGTCAAAGTCGAGTATCACGGTGGTAATTCTCATCTTTTTCATGCAAAGGTATGAAAACTTTGGGAGTAAGTAAGGGTGAAAAGGTGAAAATTTGAAAAGGGGAAAGAGTGGAAAGGGGAAAGAGTGAAAAGGGGAAAAGATGGCTAACGTCTTTTAAAGGTGAAAAGGGGAAAGAGTGGAAAGGGGAAAGAGTGGAAAGGGGAAAGGATGGATAAAGCCATGAAAAGATGATAAATAAAGCATAACCCCTGCCTCCTTTTCAAAGGGAAAAGGGACAGGGGGTGAGGTTTTATTTATCAACCACAGTGAAGTCTAGCTGACGTTTCTCTTGGTCTACACGAGCCACTTGTATGCGAATAGGGTCGCCAAGCTGATACTTGCGGTGGCGTCGCCTGCCTACAAGGCAATAGTTTCGTTCGTCGAAGTCGTAGTAATCGTCGTCCAAATCGCGCATGGGCACCATGCCTTCGCAGTGGTTTTCGTCTATCTCGCAATAGATACCATAGCTGGCAATGCCGCTGATGTGTGCATCATACTCTTCGCCCAGCTTGTCGGCCATAAACTCTACCATCTTATACTTAATGGAATCGCGCTCCGCATTCTGTGCAACCTGCTCCATCTCCGACGAATGCTCGCACAGTTCTTCATAGTGTTCCTTGTTCGCACTGCGACCTCCTGCGGCATAACGCGTAAGCAAACGATGCACCATCGTGTCGGGATAACGGCGTATAGGACTGGTGAAATGCGTGTAATAATCGAAGGCTAGGCCGAAGTGACCAATGTTATGGATGCTGTATTTGGCCTTCATCATGGCGCGAAGGGCGATGGTTTCGATGAGGTTTTGCTCGCGTTTGCCCGCCACCTCGTCCATTAGCTTATTCAACGAGCGCGAGGTTTCGCCCTTAGTGCTCGTTGTTTTCAGCTTATAACCAAACTTCATGATGAACTCGCGCAAGTTTTCGAGCTTCTGCGGGTCGGGATTATCGTGTATGCGATAAGGCAAAGTTTTGGGCGTTCGCCCACCTTTGGGCTTGCCAACACTCTCGGCCACGGTTTTATTGGCCAAGAGCATAAACTCTTCTATCAGCTTATTGGCATCCTTAGAACGCTTGAAATAGGCGCGAATGGGCTTGCCTTGCTCGTCTACATCGAAGTGAAGTTCTTCGCGGTCGAACTTTATGGCCCCGTTCTTAAAGCGTTTTTCGCGTAGTTTCTTGGCCAGTTTGTCCAACATTATCAAGCTGTCGGCGTTCTCGCCTTTATATCCTCCCTTCGGTGCTGGCGGTGCAGGTTCGCCCGTTCCGTCAACAACACCGTTGTCTTCCAATAGTTGTTGCACCTCTTCGTAGGCATATCGCCTATCGCTTTTTATCACGGTGTGCACGATACGATAAGCCTTTACGTCGGCGTTTTCGTCCATATTAAAGATAACACTATAAGCCAACTTCTCTTCATCGGGGCGAAGCGAGCAGATAAAGTTACACAACCGTTCGGGCAACATGGGTATGGTGCGGTCTACAAGATACACGCTTGTGGCGCGTTTCATGGCCTCTTTGTCGATGATGCTGCCCTCGGTAACGTAATGACTCACGTCGGCTATGTGCACGCCCACCTGCCAAAGGCCCTTATCGAGCATGCGAATAGACAGTGCATCGTCGAAATCCTTGGCATCTCGCGGGTCGATGGTGCAGGTAAACACGTTGCGGAAGTCTTCGCGTTCGTCGTAATCCTTCTGCGTTATCTCGGCCGAAATGCGTTCGGCAGCCTCTTCTGCCGCCTTGGGATAAGTGTAGGGCAAGCCGTATTGGGCCAAGATGGCGTGCATCTCGACATCGTTTTCGCCCGTAGGACCAAGCACATCAATAACTTCTCCCATGATATTCTTGTGTTCGGCATCGGGCCATTGGGTTATTTTCACCACGGCCTTATCACCCGTTTTGCCGCCTTTAAGCTTACGTTTAGGCACGAAGATGTCGTGTACATATAGGTTTTCGGGGGTTACGAGGAACGCCATGTCGCGTTCAACCCGCAGTTTACCCACCACTTGGTCTTTGGCGCGTTTCAGTATTTCGATAACCAACGCCTCCTTGATATGTCGTTTGCGGCGCGCCATCAGCTGCACGCGAACACGGTCTCCGTTAAGTGCCGACTTGGAGTTTCGCTCACTTACGAAGATGGGCAATGAGCCATCGTCGGGAACGAACGAGTTTTTGCCGTTGGTTTTGCGCACGAAACGGCCTTCGAGCACCTGTCCGGCCTGATTCAGTCGATACGAACTGTCGGTCACTTTGGTCAAGAAGTCGTCCCAAGCCATCTCTTCCATCACGTCGATGGCCAACATCTTGAGCGGATGCGTGTCGAGTTTCAGGTTCTTGAAGATTTCTTTAAAGCTGAAAGTCTTCCCTGGATGTTGCTCGAAAAACTGTTGTAGCCTTTCGGCCACCTGCTTTTTGGTGAGGCGTTTGCCTCCTTTCTTTCCTTTTCCCATATTCGGCTGTTGTTTATGGCTTATCTAAATTAAAGGGCATTATCTGCCATGCAGCACGCCCGTATTCTCATCAGTGTTGGTTATGCGCTTGTTTCCTGCGGTCTTGGCTTTGCCAAAATCGAGATTGAACGACACATTTATCATCAATATGCGCCGCAGATTTCTGGAATACGCCAGTTTATTTGCAGGCGCAATACGCGACAGGTTCTCCACTTCGGTGGTATAAAGGGTGGTGAATGGGTTCGCCACCACCAACTGTACCGCCCATTTGTCCTTGTTATATCCAAGAGCTATATTATGGCTAGCCTCTTCTTTGTCTAGCGTTTCGCCCCACAAGCTATGCTGGCTCGTCTCCATTTCGGCAGCCAAAAGCCACTGCTTATACATGGCTAGCAGCTGCCCGCGCATTCCCCAGTTGGCGTGAGTGTGGGTGTAGTGGTTGCCATTGCTAATGAATCGGTTGAAGAATGGCGTTACTTGAAGGGAAAGCCAATCGCCAAGTGGGTGGAGTTTAAAATCTACGTGGGTGTTAATTCGGTGGAAACCGCGTTGATTGTTCATCGTTCGCACAAAACGTTCGTTCTCTAATAGCGTTTCTTCCATAATGGGTTTGTGGTCGTAACTGTACCTTCCGTACAGACCAACATTCAGCCATTTCGTTGCCCAATCTACGGAGAAACTGTTCGACACGAAAGTAACTGCTTTTAGATTTGGGTTTCCACGTCTTAGCTGATAAATGTCAATGTCTTGCGAAACGTCGCTCAAATTAGAGAGCGAAGGCGAATAACCCGACACATATCCTGTGTATTTTATCACCAAGCTGTTTGTCACATTGTAAGCAAGCGATAGCCTAGGCCGAAAGATTAGCGAGCTAAGGTTGTTGTTTGCCTGACTATTGTATATCCGCATTACCCCCAATCCCAAGGTATAAGTTAGTTTCCCCAGTTTAGAAAGCCACTCGGTATAAAGGTAAGTCTCCGATGTGTTCAGCTTAACTAGGTTCTCTATTGTCCCACTATAACTGTTTTTGGTGTACATCTGCGTATGCTTAACACCGAAAGAAAGCTTGCTGCGGTTGAACATCTTTTCGTATATACCTTCGGCGATGAGCGAATACTTACGCCCCGTTGTTTCGGAAACAAAGTCTTGATCATTGTGTCCCGTCTCAAACAAGGTGTATTTACGATTACTTCCACTGCCGATATAAGTGCCAACGAGGTCGAAATAGATAGTCTGTTGGTGAGGTAGCATGGTATGAAAGTACAGGTCTAGCGAGGGCGAATTGTCGTGCGTGCGCATAAAGTCGTTGATGCGATAGGTTTTGTTCTCCGTATATAAAGTGCTAATCCTATCGGTAGTGGAGTTCGGCACGTGGTTATACCTGTCTCGGAATATAACACTGAACACGCTTTTGTTAACCGCGTAGCTATACCACAGAGAGAAATCAAAGTTATTGAACTTAGCTTTTGTGGGGTCGCCTATCTCTCTGTTGGTTAAAGTTCGGTCGTTATAGTGGTATGTTTCGGTATTCTCCCTTATCCATTTCAGGTCACGTCTGTTCCACCATGCCACGGCTTTCAGTTCCGATTTGCCTTCATGATAGTTGGCAGACAGCTGATATTCGCCAAAGCCCAGCATCGAAACGCCATTGGTTAAGTCGCCACTAACATTGCCTCCCCTTTCCTTATATCTCACGATAATGTCGATAACGGCTGCCGCACCTGCATAGCGCGCGCCAGGCATATCGTGATATTCCACTCTTAGAACATCGTGTGGGCGAATGGACTTTATCTCTGCAACAGTTGTTTTCACGCCATTGATGCGCAATTGAACGGGCTCGCCCGTAGATGTACGTATAGTATTGTCGATGGTGTTGAGCCTAATTCCAGACAATTGCATGTTTCGCAATAGGCCAAATCCATTGGTAGCAGCTTTCAATTGGAGTTTGGAAGGGATGACAATCTTACGATCTATCTTTTGTATTTCACGTTGCCCCACCACCTCTACTTCTTGCATTGTGCGTTCAACAGGCAGCATGGTTATCTCACCCAAATACAAATCATGGACCACATTCTCCAATCTTACATGATAATCGGCATAGCCAAGATAAGTTACTAAGAGGTTGTCGAAGTGTTTATCCTTGTTAACGGCTAAACCAAAACGACCATTTGCATCACTGATTGCATTTTGTTTTTCTTTTGTTCCATCCGAGACGAGACTCACAACGGCACCTTCCAAGGGATGACCAGCCTCATCTTGAACTAGGCCTGTAATGTTTATCTGTGCATTAAGGCTAGTCCATAACACAAGAAAAAACAAAAGCAAGAGAGTTTTTTGCATACCATTTGTGTATTAAATTTGTTATAAGATTACTGTCAAACGTTGGTTAAAAGTAGGCGTTTTATTCCGAGTACAAAAGCTATTGCAACCAAAACTGCGGTGCGTTACGCATTTTTAACACCGCGACAAATAGCCTTGTTCCGCTTCCATACGCCATCAAACATCTGTTGTTCTTTTATTCCATACTTGTCATATCTTACCGCAAAGTAACAAAAAAGATGCGAGATAAAAGGAGCATTTTACAAAAACTTCTTTGAAGTCTGCGCATTTTATTGTACATTTGCAAGTTAAAGCACGGATACGTTCGGCTTAAACCACCCTTTTTCTAACCTTGCCCACGCGCAAGTAAGCCCCCAAGCTATGCGGCTAAGGCTTTTGAGAAAAGGCAAAAAGAACAAAAACAGCAAATAATATACATAGCACATGTCTGCAGTGATAATAAAGAAAGTCTGCACCAAAAGCGACTTAAAGGCGTTCATCGACCTACATTACGACCTATACGAGGGTAACGAGTATGACGCGCCAAACCTGTTCAGCGACGAGATGAATACGTTGAGCAAAGACAAGAACGCGGCTTTCGACTTCTGCGAAGCCGAATACTTCCTCGCTTACAAAGAGGGAAAGCTGGTGGGGCGCGTTGCCGCCATCATTAACCACAGCGCCAACAAGAAGTGGGACCGTAAAAGCGTGCGCTTCGGATGGATAGATTTCATCAACGACCGAGAAGTGTTAGAGGCGTTACTTCAAGCCGTGGAAGAGTATGGGCGTTCTAAGGGCATGCGCTCTATCGTGGGACCGCTGGGCTTTACCGACATGGACCCAGAAGGTATGCTCACAACGGGGTTCGACCAACTAGGCACCATGCCCACCATATATAATTATGAGTACTACCCCCAACTGATGGAAAGCATCGAAGGGTTTGAGGTGGACAATCACTACGTGGAGTACAAGCTGATGGTGCCTGACGAAGTGCCTGAGAAGTTTGCCAAGATTGCCGACATGATACAAAAGCGTTATAGCCTAAAAATAAAGAAACTTACACGCGACGATGTATTCAAAGGAGGATACGGCAAACGCATCTTCGACCTCGTGAATAAAACCTATGGGCACCTATACGGCTACTCGGAACTTACCGAAAAGCAGATGGACCAGTACGTAAAGCTGTACTTCCCTATGGCCGACCTAGACCTTATCACACTTGTTGAAGACGAGGCAGCCGACAATAAACTCGTAGGACTGGGCATTTCCATACCCTCGTTAACGCGCGCCTTGCAAAAATGCCGTCGCGGAAGACTAACGCCCTTCGGTTGGTGGCACGTGCTAAGGGCCATCAAATACCACAAAACAAAGGTGGTAGACCTGCTGCTCATCGGCGTTTTGCCCGAATATCGCATGAAAGGCGTCAACTCGCTGCTCTTCGCCGACCTTATTCCGCGCTACCAGAAGTACGGATTTGAATGGGGAGAAACACAGGTGGAGATGGAAACCAACTCGAAAGTACAAAGCCAATGGGAGTGGCTGGATGCTAGCATCCACAAAAGACGGAAGTGTTACATCAAGACTTTCTAACGCAGGGGCGCACCATAAAAGAGCCAATTAGTAGACACCACAAAAGAAGATGAATAAGAAAAAGACACCTAATAATCAACAAGAGATGACATTCGGGCCAGCCAACGCGGCAGGTTCGAACGCAAACAACACGCCCACTTCCACCCAACAACCCAACAACCAGACGGCATACACCGACGATAACATCAGGCACCTGTCGGACATGGAGCACGTTCGCACACGCCCTGGTATGTACATCGGCCGACTTGGCGACGGAACACAAGCCGAAGACGGCATTTACGTACTGCTGAAAGAGGTGATAGACAACTCTATCGACGAGTTTAAGATGCAGGCCGGCAAGCGTATCGAGGTGGATTTGGAAGACGACCTGCGCGTATCTGTGCGCGACTACGGCCGCGGTATTCCGCAAGGAAAGCTGGTAGAGGCCGTGAGCATGCTCAACACGGGCGGCAAATACGACTCGAAGGCGTTTCAAAAGAGCGTGGGATTAAATGGTGTTGGCCTCAAAGCCGTCAACGCTTTGAGTGCACGTTTCGAGGCTAGGTCGTATCGCGAGGGTAAGGTACGCAGCGTGGTGTTCGAAAGAGGCGAACTGATTAGCGACAACACAGAAGACACCAACGAAGAGAACGGCACGTTCATCTTCTTCGAACCCGACAATACGTTATTCCTCAACTATCGTTTCAAGGGCGAGTTCGTGGAAACAATGCTCCGCAACTACACCTACCTTAACGCCGGCTTAACCATCATGCACAACGGGCGGCGCATCATTAGCCGCAATGGTTTGGCCGACTTGCTGAACGACCGCATGACCAACGATGGGCTTTACCCCATCATTCACATACAGGGCGAAGACATCGAGATTGCCTTTACCCACGCCAACCAATACGGCGAGGAGTATTACTCGTTCGTTAACGGACAGCACACCACACAGGGCGGCACGCACCAAAGCGCGTTTAAAGAGCACATCGCCAAAACCATTAAAGACTTTTTCTCGAAGAACTACGAGTACGTTGACATTCGCAACGGACTGGTGGCTGCCATCGCCATCAACGTACAAGAGCCCATGTTCGAAAGTCAAACCAAGATTAAGCTGGGTTCGCTGACGATGAGTCCTGGCGGAGAAAGCGTTAACAAGTACGTGGGCGACTTCATTAAGCGCGAGGTAGACAACTACCTGCACATACATGCCGACGTGGCCGAAGAGATTAAACGCAAGATTGACGAGAGCGAAAGAGAGCGAAAGGCGATGGCAGGCGTAACCAAGATTGCACGCGAAAGGGCAAAGAAGGCCAACCTGCACAACAGAAAGCTGCGCGATTGCCGCATACATTTCAGCGATGCAAAGAACGATCGCAAGGAAGAAAGTTCAATCTTCATCACCGAAGGCGACTCGGCAAGCGGCAGCATCACTAAAAGTCGCGACGTAAATACGCAGGCCGTGTTCTCACTTCGCGGCAAACCACTCAACTCTTACGGGCTTACTAAGAAGGTGGTGTACGAAAACGAAGAGTTCAACCTGCTGCAAGCGGCACTAGATATCGAAGAAGGGCTCGACACCTTGCGATATAATAAGGTTATCGTGGCCACCGATGCCGACGTCGACGGCATGCACATTCGCCTGCTAATCATCACTTTCTTCTTGCAGTTCTTCCCCGAACTGGTGAAGAAAGGCCACGTCTATGTGCTGCAAACGCCCTTGTTCCGCGTACGAAACCGCCGAACAAAGATTAAGAGCAAGAAGGTGATTGCCGCTGCCGATGCCCGACTGATGAAGGGCGAACGCAAAAACGACTTCATCACGCGCTATTGCTACAACGAAGACGAACGGCAAAAAGCCATCGCCGAGCTTGGTCCCGACCCCGAAATTACGCGCTTTAAGGGATTGGGCGAGATTTCGCCCGAAGAGTTTACGCACTTCATCGGCCCCGAAATGCGACTGGAACAGGTTACCTTGCACAAGAACGACCAAGTGCATAAGCTATTGGAGTATTACATGGGCAAGAACACAATGGAGCGCCAAAACTTCATTATAGACAACTTGGTGGTGGAAACCGACGGCCCGACAGAAGAAGAAACCACCGAAGTATAATTTATTAACACGTTAAAGAAAGGAGAAGAAAGCACCTAAGAGAACAAAGAGAATAGAGAGAGAAAAGAGTGAAAGAGAGAACGAAAAAGATTGAACGAGAGAATTAGGGATATTGGAGAGGATGATGAAAAGGCTTTATTGATTGATTGTATAAAATCAGTTAGAACTGTATCTCGACCTGTCGCGGCGCGTATAACCAGCCCGACTGGTCCCACTATTGTTACCACCCCTCCCAACCCGACCAAAGTAAATACGTACGGATATGAAGAAAATCTTAATTCTTGCAGCTTGTTTCGCCACACTAGCTGCACAAGCACAGTTGCGGACTACCATCGGAAAAGACAGTCCACAACAAAAAATGCAGATTGCCGAAATGGCAATCAAGAACTTGTATGTCGACACCGTTAACGAAAACAAGCTTGTAGAGGATGCTATCAGAGGCATGCTCGAAAAGCTAGACCCCCACTCGTCTTACTCCACTGCGAAAGAAACAAAGGCCATGAACGAATCGTTACAAGGTTCGTTCGAGGGCATCGGCGTACAGTTTAACGTAGCCAAAGACACATTGCTCGTTATACAGCCCGTTGCCAAAGGCCCATCCGAAAAGGTGGGTGTAATGGCAGGCGACCGCATTGTAAGCGTTAACGATACAACCATTGCAGGGGTGAAGATGTCGCAAGAAGACATCGTACGCCGACTGCGAGGGCCCAAAGGCAGCATCGTTAAGCTGGGTATCGTGCGCCCCGGCATCAAGGGGCTGCTGGCCTTTCATGTAAAACGCGATAAAATACCCATCGAAACGCTCGATGCCTACTATCTTATCAGGCCGGGCGTGGGCTACATCCGCATCGGCAGTTTCGGCGCCACCACCTACGAAGAGTTTATGCGGGCGTTGATGAAACTGCAATTGCAGGGCGCAACCGACCTGATACTCGACCTGCAAGACAATGGCGGCGGCTACCTGCAAGCGGCGGTGCGCGTTGCCAACGAGTTCCTCCGCCGCAACGATCTCATCGTATATACCCAAGGACGAAATGCAGACAGGCAGGAGTTTCGCGCGCAAGGCGATGGCGGAATGCTTACGGGCAGGGTGTTCGTACTGGTTAACGAGTTCTCGGCATCGGCTGCTGAAATCGTGACGGGGGCGTTGCAAGACCAAGATCGCGGCATCGTCGTGGGCCGTCGTTCGTTTGGCAAAGGCTTAGTTCAAAGGCCTATCGAGTTTGCCGACGGCAGTATGATGCGCCTAACCGTGGCTCATTATTACACACCATCGGGCAGGTGCATACAGAAGCCCTACACCAAGGGCGACAATGCCAACTACGAAAAGGACCTAGACAACCGCTTTAAGAATGGCGAGCTTTACAGTGCAGACAGCATTCACCTAAACGACTCGCTGAAATACCTAACCCTACGCCGCAAACGCGCGGTATATGGTGGCGGCGGCATCATGCCCGACTATTTTGTTCCGCTAGACACCACGCAGTTTTCGCGCTACAATCGCGAGCTGGCTGCCAAGAGAATTATCGTTAACGCCAATATACAATACATGGACAAGCATCGCAAGGAACTGAAAAAGAAGTACCCCTCGTTTGCCGAGTTCAACAAGAAGTATCAGGTGCCGCAAGAGCTTATAGACGAGATTGTGGCCGAAGGCGAAAAGCAAAAGGTTAAAGCCAAAGACCAAAAGGAGCTGAAAACCAGTTTGGCAAGCATCAAGATACAGCTGAAAGCGTTGGTGGCTCGCGACCTATGGGACATGTCGGAGTACTTCCACATCATGAACCAAAACAACCATGTAGTGCAAAAGGCTCTGGTGTTGCTGGGGAAAGGGAAGATGTAAGGCCGTGCGTTCGTGAGCAATTAGCTTGGTTAGCCTTTGAGTTTTTAATGGCCAAAGGCTTTAAATTCCACAACATATAATATAAAACACCCACGCTGCCGTTCGTCGGCAACGTGGGTGTTTTGTTTTAGTTGCATTCTTTTGAGGTTTAACACATAGCCATATGGCCAACAAGTTGCGCAAACCCTTATGTTCCATCTGTTGGCTCAGGCTAAGGGAACAGCTGCTCTATGGATGGTTTAGCTGTTGAAGATAATATGTGCACAATGGCATTCTAAACTTAGCCATGTTAAGAACAGCTAATCTGATTACATCAGTTAGGGATAACAAAGCGTGCAAGTTGTGCTGTTCAATAAGAAGCGATGTCGTGCATATAACAGGCTAAAATTGGACTTATGTGCAGTTTGCAATGGCCCAACAACCCCAAAAGAGGTGGTTCGTCGGTAGTTTGTGATGCGCCAACACCCCCAAAAGGGGTGGCTTGTCGGTAGTTTTCGATGACTCAACAACCACAAAGGGGTTGGTCTGTTGGTTGGGCTGGGTTGGGAGCCATAGCGACCTACCCTGCCTGCGCTGGGCAGAGTGAAACCAACGCCATAGGTGTTGGTCTGTTTCCTTTTTGCTTGTTGTTTTGTTTTCTTGATGAGTATAAAGCATCATTAATTTATATACGCCAATAAGCTTTCTTACTAAATGATAGCGTAAGCTTGCCATCAGAAAGCAGACCAACACCTACGGCGTTGTGGCAAGAAGGCTAAGGTCCAGGCAAGGTAGGTCGCTCTCGCCTTTCTTTTTCTCCATCTTTCCACCCTTTCACTTTTTCACCTTTCCTTTGCACAGCCCTACCAACAGGCCAACCGCGATACGGCTGTTGGCGTAGCAACAACAGCAGAAACCTTGATGTTGCCCCAAACGGCAATCGCCTTATACCAAACTGGCATATCTGATTATCACGAATGAGCATTGTTATAATGGTAAGCGTTCTGGTGCCTACACCATACTATTACCCTCTCTCCACATGCTTTCAGGCCGCTTTTGAGCAAGGTGTCGTGTTACAGCATGCTTGTAATCTCGTTGCACTTTGCTCGTAACCCTGTTACAAGGTGCTTGTAACGACATTACGCTTTGCTTGAAATCGTGTTACAAGCAAGCTATAACACGACAAGTTGCTCAAAAGCGGCCTGGAAGAAACCTTTTCGCGTGTTTTTAGACGTGCCCAACGGACGAACAGGGCAATCGAAAGAACGAGGTGGAAAGGTAGTAAGTTACATTCTTTGTTATACCAAACTGCTCTTTGCAAGCATCTGAAACATAAACAAAACATTTGCTTTCAGCGTGGCAAAAAATAACCAAGAAAAACAACAAAACCTTTTTCGCGATTTGCAAAAAATAGACTACCTTTGCTTTCGAATAAGGTGTTTCTTATCCACAACACCATAAATTACAGACCAATAAATAAAGAATTGTATTATGGCTTACAAAGAATTATCCATGAAAAAGTTTTTACAGCTGCATGCTAAGCTGGTGCTGAAAGTAGCGGTTGTATTGTGCTGCGCCATTTTTAGCGCATGTTCAACATCTGTGATCGAATTTGAGAAGAAGGATTTGACAATTACAAATCTTGACGGCAAGACCATTCCCATAACAGTTGAGCTTGCCCGCTCACGCCGAGAGATGACAAAAGGCTTTATGGGGCGCACAAATATTCCCGATGGAACGGGCATGCTTTTTGTGTTTAAAAAAGACCAAAAGATCGCCTTCTGGATGAAAGACACGCCTACGCCCCTTTCAATCGCGTTCATCAGTGCAAGTGGCGAAATATGCGAAACATGCGATATGGTGCCGTTCAGTGAGGCAAGTGTAGAGTCGTCGCAACCAGTGCGCTATGCGCTCGAAGTGCCGCAAGGCTGGTTCAAGAAGAACAACATTGGGCCGGGATGCTCTATAAAGCTGCCATAACCGAGGCTGACGACACCTGCCGCACAAACGCAGCAGGCCAATTTTCCTGCGGTAAGCTAACAACCCAGGAGGGATTGACGTAGTAATGGCAATTGAAATATAGGTGGTATTTAGAGCCACAGCCATCTTATCCCGAATGGGCGTAAACTTAAAATATCTTTACAAAACGCCCCCTGCTCGCAACACCCTTCTAGCGCAAAAATAGCCCTCAGAACAGGCAAATGGCTGCAAATTTGGGTTTGGCGCGTTCCTTTTTTAGTCCAATTTTGAGCATGCCACCTGCATTTTGCACCATTTTGCCTTTCTAGTTTGCTGCCGATTCATGTTTTTGCCAGCCCCAAATTGCTGCTTTTTGCCCCTAAAAACCCACTTTTTAGGGTACATTTTGCCCTTTTGGGCCATGTATTTAATGGTTCTAGAAGGTTGTATTTATACCATTGTGGCGGATATTTATGCTTTTTGCCTTGCATTTAGCGGCATATTGAACTGCGTTTTGCACCATTTTACCTCGCGTTTAGCAGCAAAACGCCTTGCATTTAGCGGCATATTGCAGTGCATTTTGCACCAAAACGCACTCCATTTTGCACCAAAACGCAGTGCATTTAGCAGCAAATAGCCCAAAAGTTGGTGCAAATGGTGGTTCGTTTAAATAAAAATTCATTTTGCCGCACCCACAGACTAACCCTATTTTGCATTGAAACCAACCTTCGCGAGAATCGATTTTTTGCGGCAAGGTGTGCGATTGGTGAACAAAAAGGCACTCATAATGTTAAATTTTATACCGAAAAGCGGACAAAAATTGGAGGGGTTAGTGAGTTTGTTGGTCAGTAAGTTTGTGGGCTAATAGCTTTCTGATTGTGCAAAAGCTTCTTTCATGTGCTGCGTTGGCTTATCAATCGGGGCGGTTTCTCTGTTTATGGGCAGTTTTTGTGCAATGCTTGTGGAGGGTCTTAATCGTGTTAGCATAGGTGCAAAGCAAGATAAGGTGCTGGTTGCGCAATAGACCTTAATGCCAGAAACAAACCAAACGAGAAAGCAAAGCAGGCTGCATAGATGCCATAGGGGGATATTGCAGCCTCGCGCGTGCAGGCATGCGCATATATAATAAGGTGCATGTTGTGGGGGAGTGGGACATGAATATCATGGTAAGTGGCAAACTTTGAAACGCTCTGATTTGCAAAGTTATACCTGTAAATGTGGCTATCCGTTTCGCAATTGTTTGTTTACTGCCTTACTTGTTAAAACTGATTTTATGTAACTTCCTACCTATCAAAAATGCGCCGAAACGACTTCCATATACAAAAATCGTGGATAAAAACACTGAAAACGTAAAAATATTTTGTGCGTTTCGCTATTTTTTCGTAACTTTGCAGCATTCAGTGGAATGAGGGGCTCCGACGAGAGTTCCTCATTTTCATTATCAGTAACAACAAAATATGATTGACAAAAACGTTGTAAAAGAACTTGTTGAACAATGGTTAGCCGACAAAGAGTATTTTCTTGTCGACGTTGAGACTAGTCCAGACAGCCGTATCGTGGTGGAAATAGACCATGCCGACGGCGTTTGGATTGAAGACTGCGTGGAGCTGAGCCGCTTTATCGAGGAACACTTGAACCGAGATGAAGAGGATTACGAACTGGAAGTGGGTTCGGCCGGACTGGGACAACCCTTTAAAGTGCCACAACAATACGTGAACTTCATTGGTAAAGAGGTTGAGGTGTTGGATAAAGACGGCAAGAAATACAAGGGAATACTCAAAAGCGTGGACGGAAACGACTTCGTGGTTGCGGTGAACGAGAAGGTGAAAGTGGAAGGGAAGAAACGCCCTGTGCTGCAAGACGTGGACCACAACTTTAAGATGGATGGTGTGAAGTACACCAAATATCTGATTCAGTTTTGAGGGGTAAAGTAGTAAGGTAGTAAAGTAGTAAGTGGAAGGTAGGAGTTAAGGAGTTATGGAGTTAAGGAGTTAAGCCAAATGCTTTGTTGCAGAGCGGCTATGACTTTGTTAACTCGTCAGCTTGTCAACGGCCTGTCGAACAAAGGAGTTAAGGAGTTAAGCCAAATGCTTTGTTGCAGAACGGTAACAACTTTGTTAACTCGTCAGCTTGTCAACGACCTATCGCCTTAAAGGAGTTAAGTTAAATGTTTTGTGGCTTTGCTGTTAATGCTTTAACAAATTAACCCCGAACTTGTAAACTCATACACTTATCAACTTACCCTCTGGTTAACTTGTCAACTTGTTAACTCGTCAACTAACAAGCTTGTCAACTCATAAACTAATAATTAAAAGGAGAAATTAATTGGCTCACCCCCATGCCGCCGATACGTGGAAACACCATTCGCACGTGCAATCGGCTTGCAATGTTGGGGCAAGGCCACATCAAACGATAATAAACCCTATGGTAGCAAGAAAAAAAGATGAGAATATCTTGAGCATGGTCGACACGTTCAAGGAGTTTAAAGACACCAAGAACATCGACCGAATGACCTTGGTGAGCGTTCTGGAAGAAAGCTTTCGCAACGTGCTTGCCCGTATCTTCGGTAGCGACGAGAACTTCGATGTTATCGTAAACCCAGATAAGGGCGACTTTGAAATTTACCGCAACCGAATGGTGGTGGCCGATGGAGAAGTGGAAGACGAGAACAAACAAATTGCGTTGGCCGAGGCGCAAAAGATTGAACACGACTACGAAGTGGGCGAAGAAGTTACCGAACGAGTAGACTTCGCCAAGTTCGGACGTCGTGCCATCTTAACGCTGCGCCAAACGTTGGCATCGAAGATATTGGAACTTGAACACGACTCGTTATACAATAAGTATAAGGACCGTGTGGGACAGGTTATCGCGGGCGAGGTGTACCAAGTGTGGAAACGTGAGGTGCTCATCGTAGACGACGAGAACAACGAGCTGATTCTCCCCAAGTCGGAGCAAATTCCTGCCGACCAATACCGCAAGGGCGAAACCATTAGGGCCGTTATCTTGCGCGTAGACAACGAGAACAACAACCCCAAAATTATACTCAGTCGCACCAGTCCCATGTTCCTTGAAAGGCTGTTGGAGGCCGAAGTGCCTGAGATTAACGACGGGTTGATTTCGATTAAGCGCATCGCCCGCATGCCGGGAGAACGCGCTAAGATTGCCGTAGAAAGCTACGACGAGCGTATCGACCCCGTTGGTGCCTGCGTGGGCGTTAGGGGAAGTCGTGTACACGGCATCGTTCGCGAACTTTGCAACGAGAATATCGACGTGATAAACTACACGGCCAACACCAAACTCTTCATCCAGCGCGCACTTAGTCCTGCACAGGTGAGCAGCATCAACATCGACGAAGAGACCCGCAAGGCCGAAGTGTTCTTGCGCCCCGAAGAAGTGTCGTTGGCCATTGGACGTGGCGGACTGAACATTAAGCTGGCATCCATGCTTACCGAATACACCATCGACGTGTTCCGCGAAGTGGCAGAAGGCGAGGCCGACGAGGACATATACTTGGATGAGTTCTCAGACGAGGTAGACCAATGGGTTATCGATGCCATTAAGAGCATCGGTCTTGATACGGCTAAGGCAGTGCTTAACGCACCGCGTGAAATGCTGGTAGAGAAGGCCGACTTGGAGGAAGAAACCGTAGACAACCTGCTACGCGTGCTAAGGGCAGAGTTCGAACAAGGATAAAACCCCGTATGGGTAGATAAAAACGAGGCCAGAACCAAAAAACAATAACAAAACAACAGAATGAGCATCAGATTAGGCAAAGCAATAAGTGAATTGAACATCGGACTCCAAACGGCAGTGGAGTTCTTAGAAAAGAAAAGCGAGCTGGGAGAGGTGAAAGCCGAACCCACGTTCAAACTGAACGATGCGCAATATCAGGCCCTTGTGAAAGCGTTTCATAAGGACAAGGAGGTGCGCAACCAAGCCGACAAACTTTTCCCAAAGAAAACAAAGGAGAAGAAACGTGCGGCCGAAGATAAGGACCATCGTGCAGAAACGGTGCTGAACGCTGGAAAACAACAATATAAGCCCTTGGGTAAGATAGACCTTTCTGACCTCAACGGCAAAGGTTCGGCGAAGAAATCTGATGTTAAAGCCGTTCAAGACGATAAGGAAGAGACTAAGCCTGCTGCCGTGGGCGAGGTTTCGAACAAGGCAGAGAGCGTTTCTGCTGAAAAACAAGAGAAGGTTGAAAAGGTGGAAACGCCTAAACAGAAGGTTGAAACGGTTGAACAAAAGCCCGAAATGAAGGCCGAAACACCGCAAACAACCCACGTGGAGAAGGCCGAAGCCAAGACCGAACAAAGGGAACAGCCTGCCAAGGATGCCAAAACCCACGCTGCACAACCTGCTGCATCGGCAAAAGATACGGCCGAAAAGAAACAGGAACATGCTGATAAGGCGCCCAAAGCCGAGAACGAAAAGGTGGAAACGCCTGCCGAAAAGGTCGAAACGGCCGAAACGGAGAGCGGCAAGCCTGCTATCTTTACGTTGAAGAGCGAGCAAAACAATGCGCCTGGCATCAAGGTGATGGGAAAGATAGACCTTTCTACCATCAACCAAAACACGCGACCCAAGAAGAAATCGAAGGAAGAGAAGCGCAAAGAACGCGAGAATAAAGGGCAACAGGGCGGCGAACGTCGCAAACGCAACCGCATAAACACCGAAAGGGTAGACATTAATGCGGCTGCTAACCAGCCTAACGCCAATAAGAATAAGGGCGGAAACAACGGCGGCGGCAACAATAACAATGCCGCTGGCGGACGAAACGCCAATAAGAAAAATAAGAAACCGAACCGAAACCAGAAACCCTTAGAGGTGAACGAGGAAGACGTGGCACGCCAGGTAAAAGAAACCTTGGCACGTCTTACCAGTCGTGGCCAAAACAAGAAGGGTGCAAAGTATCGTAAGGAGAAACGCGAGGCCGCACAAGAGCGTCTGAACGAAGAGCGTGCAGAGGAACGCAAGGAGAGCAAGACGTTGAAGTTAACGGAGTTTGTTACCGTTAGCGAGCTGGCCTCGATGATGAACGTATCGGTTAATCAGGTTATCGGAACGCTAATGAGCGTGGGCATCATGGTTTCTATCAACCAACGTCTAGATGCCGAAACCATTAACCTCGTTGCCGAAGAGTTCGGATTTAAGACCGAGTACGTAAGTGCGGAAGTTTCGGAGGCCGTTACCGAAGAGGCCGATGATGAGGCCGACCTCGTTTCGCGTTCGCCCATCGTTACTGTGATGGGACACGTAGACCACGGTAAGACATCGCTGCTCGACTACATTCGCAACACCAACGTTATTGCAGGCGAGGCCGGCGGTATTACCCAACATATCGGTGCTTACAACGTGAAACTAGACGATGGGCGCAACATTACGTTTTTGGATACGCCCGGTCATGAGGCCTTTACAGCCATGCGTGCCCGCGGTGCACAAGTAACCGACATCGCCATTATCATCATCGCGGCCGACGACAGCGTGATGCCTACCACCAAAGAGGCCATCGCGCATGCCCAAGCGGCCAACGTACCGATGGTGTTTGCCATCAATAAGATTGACAAACCGGGCGCAAACCCCGACAAGATACGCGAAGACCTCTCGCAAATGAACCTGCTTGTGGAAGAGTGGGGCGGCAAATACCAATGCCAAGAGATTAGTGCAAAGAAGGGTATTGGCGTTAAAGAGCTGTTGGAGAAGGTGCTTTTGGAGGCCGAAATGCTCGACCTTAAAGCTAATCCCAACCGTAAGGGTACGGGTAGCATCATCGAAAGCTCCTTAGACAAGGGCCGCGGATATGTTTCTACGCTGCTGGTGAGCAACGGAACGCTACATGTTGGCGATAACGTGATTGCCGGAACAAGCTGGGGACGTATTAAGGCCATGTTCAACGTGCGTAACCAACGCATTGAAAGTGCTGGTCCTGCCGAGCCTGCTATCATCCTTGGTTTGAACGGCGCGCCAACAGCTGGCGACGCATTCCACGTGCTGGAAACCGAACAAGAGGCGCGCGACATTGCCAACAAGCGTTTGCAACTGCAACGCGAACAGGGCTTGCGTACGCAAAAACGTCTGACGTTGAGCGACATCTCGCACCGCATTGCATTGGGATCGTTCAAAGAACTCAACATTATCGTCAAGGGCGATACCGATGGTTCAATCGAGGCACTTAGCGATTCGTTCATCAAACTCTCTACCGAGAAGATAAAGGTGAACGTTATTCACAAGGCTGTGGGTCAGATTTCAGAGAACGACGTTACGCTGGCCGATGCCTCCGATGCGCTTATCGTGGGCTTCCAAGTGCGCCCTTCGTCTGCCGCACGCAAGTTGGCCGACCAAGAAGGGGTGGAGATAAACACCTATTCGGTTATCTACGATGCCATCGACGACGTGCACTCGGCTATGGAGGGCATGCTCGATAAGGTGAAGAAAGAAGTAGTGACGGGTCAAGTAGAAGTGCGCGAGGTTTACAAAATATCGAAGGTGGGCACCGTTGCAGGAGCAATTGTTACCGAAGGAAAGGTGCACCGCGTAGACAAAGCCCGCCTTGTTCGCGACGGCATCGTGGTACATACGGGCGACATCAACGCCTTGAAACGCTATAAAGACGACGTGAAAGAGGTGCCTACGGGTTTCGAATGCGGTATAAGTATTGTCAACTTCAACGACATTCAGGTGGGCGACATCATCGAAACGTTCACCGTTATCGAAGTGGAACAGAAGTTGTAGGGTGAGGTTTTGAGTTTATGAACTCACAAACTCACCACCTCAAAAAACTAACAGTAACATTTGTTACCGCCTTGTTTTGCGGTACGGTGTTTGCTGAACTAAACGATAGGGGCGCTCCATTGGGGCTGCCCCTATTCATCGCTAATACAAATTTGTATATATGGAAGAAGTAAAGAACGAGAAAAACGCGTATGTGCGAAGTGTGGCCGAACAGAAATACGAGTTCGGTTTCACCACAGACGTGGAAACAGATATTATAGAGAAGGGCCTTAACGAAGACGTTGTGCGACTTATTTCGAGCAAAAAAAACGAGCCCGAATGGTTGCTGGCGTTTCGGTTGAAGGCCTTTAATCATTGGAAAACGTTGAAACAGCCCAACTGGGCGCATGTGAACTTGCCCGAAATAGACTATCAGGGCATTTCGTATTATGCCGACCCGATGGCCAAAAAGCCCGCCAACAAGGAGCTAGACCCCGAATTGGAGAAGACTTTCGATAAGCTGGGCATCCCGCTTGAAGAGCGATTGGTGCTTGGAGGCGTGGCCGTAGATGCCATTATGGACTCTGTTTCGGTGAAAACAACCTTTAAAGAGAAACTGGCAGAGAAGGGCGTGATATTCTCTTCCATAGGTGAGGCCGTGCAAGAACATCCCGACTTGGTGCAGCAATACCTCGGTTCGGTGGTTCCTTACAGCGATAACTTCTTCGCTGCACTCAACAGTGCCGTGTTCTCCGATGGTTCTTTCGTCTACATTCCCAAGGGCGTGCGCTGCCCAATGGAGCTAAGCTCGTACTTCCGAATTAACGCTCGCAACACGGGACAGTTCGAACGAACCCTCATTGTGGCCGAAGACGACACCTATGTAAGCTATCTTGAAGGCTGTACAGCCCCCATGCGCGATGAAAATCAGTTGCATGCAGCCATCGTAGAGATTATCGTTAAGGACAATGCCGAGGTGAAATACTCCACCGTTCAGAACTGGTATCCAGGCGACGAACATGGAAAAGGCGGCGTGTTTAACCTCGTTACCAAGCGCGGCGACCTGCGCGGAGTGAACTCCAAGCTATCGTGGACGCAGGTAGAAACGGGTTCGGCCATCACTTGGAAGTACCCTTCGTGCATCTTGCGCGGCGACAATTCGCAGGCCGAGTTCTATTCTGTGGCCGTAACCAACAACTATCAGCAAGCCGACACGGGCACTAAGATGATACACATGGGCAAAAACACCAAGAGCACCATCATCTCTAAGGGCATCAGTGCAGGCCGCAGTCAGAACTCTTACCGCGGATTGGTACGCGCAACGGCCAATGCCGACAACGCTCGCAATTACAGTTCGTGCGACAGTTTGTTGCTGGGCGACAAGTGCGGCGCGCATACCTTCCCCTATATGGACATACACAACGACACAGCCATTATCGAACACGAGGCCACAACCAGCAAGATAAGCGAGGCCCAACTGTTTTATTGCAACCAGCGAGGCATCCCAACCGAGCAGGCTGTGGGGCTAATCGTGAACGGATACGCCAAGGAAGTGCTCAACAAGTTGCCTATGGAGTTTGCCGTTGAGGCGCAAAAGCTACTCAGTGTGTCGCTCGAAGGCACGGTAGGATAGACTAGAAACAGAACGTTAGGTAAATCTTTGTCAGACGTGAGAGTCCTTCTAGCCATCGCATTGCTCCTTGTGCCCTTAGTCGTTAAGGCACAAGACGAACCCGTTCGCACTTTCGCCATCGACGGGCAAATAGGCGGAGCCAGCTCTCCACACGTTAAAACCCTTTCCAAGGGGCAATATCTCATTCCCGAGAAGGTTGGTTCGGGCTATGGCATGATATCCAAACTGCGTTTGGAATATTATCTGCCTTACACGCCGCTCTCGTTAAAGGCGGGCTACGAACACGAGGAATGGAACTTCCTCGACACCAATTTGGGCGATGACATGGAGATTTTTTCGCTCGGAGGGCGATGTTATCCTGGTCGTAAGTCATGGTTTGTGCAACCATATATAGGCCTTGATGCGCTGTATAACTTTAATGGTGGTAGCAGGGTGTTCAGTTGGGAGCTGAACAATGACCGCTATGGCAGGGTGCGTTACGATGGAATGGCGCATATTCCGCGTTTCAGTCTTGCACCCATAGCAGGTGTCGATCTCTATCTTTTCAGTTGTATAGCCATTCAATTGGAATATAGTTGTAGGGTGGGATTTAGTAAGGCATCCGTCATTCAGGCCAAGTACAACCACCTGGCTGAACCCTTTGAGATACGTTTGCGCCCAATTAGGCACGGCTTTAATATAGGACTGAAAGTAACATTTCCGTTCCATTTCACCGAGAAAGATGGGCAGAAAGTGGTAGATGGCTTGTTAGACGATTTGCTGTATAACATTCTGTTTGGCCCCAATACTAATAGAAAATAATAAAACAATAGATATATATATGTTAGAAGTAAGAAACTTACACGCCAACATTGGCGATAAAGAGATATTAAAAGGTATCAACCTCACGGTTAAAGATGGCGAAACACACGCCATCATGGGGCCCAACGGTTCGGGCAAAAGCACGCTCTCGGCTGTGCTGGTAGGTAACCCCATGTTTGAAGTTACCGATGGAACGGCCGTTTTTAACGGAAAAGACCTGCTCGAAATGAAACCCGAAGACAGGGCCAACGAAGGCATCTTCCTGTCGTTTCAGTACCCCGTTGAAATTCCTGGCGTATCAATGACCAACTTCATGCGTACCGCCATCAACGAGAAACGCAAGTATCAAGGCCTCGAACCCATGTCGGCTGCCGACTTCATTAAGCTGATGAAGGAAAAGCGACAGATAGTAGAACTAGACGCAAAGCTCTCTCAACGTTCGGTAAACGAAGGATTTAGCGGTGGCGAAAAAAAGCGTAACGAAATTTTTCAGATGGCTATGCTCGAACCAAAGCTCTCTATTCTCGACGAAACGGACTCAGGTTTGGACGTTGATGCCCTGCGCATCGTGGCCGAAGGCGTTAACAAATTGAAGTCGCCCAGCACCAGTACCATCGTCATTACCCACTACGACCGCTTGCTAGACATCATCCGTCCCGACGTGATACACGTGCTTTACAAGGGCAAAATCGTTAAGACGGCTGGGCCAGAACTGGCCAAAGAGATTGAGGCACGCGGCTACGACTGGATTAAAGAAGAAGTAGGAGAGAAGTAAAGGCTAACAAACATGAATAGTGAGAAACAATATATAGACCTCTTTGAGGCCAACCGTAATGTTATTTCCGCCCATTCCACCGCGGTAATGAACGCTCCGCGCGAGGCTGCTTTCGAAGATTTCAAGCGTTTGGGATTTCCTACACGCAAGACCGAGAAGTACAAATACACCGACATAAGCAAGCTTTTCGAACCCGACTTCGGGGTAAACCTGCAACGCTTGCCCATGCCCATCAATCCTTACGAGGTGTTCAGTTGCGATGTTCCGCGCCTTAGCACGGCCAATCACTTTGTGGTTAACGATGCTTTCTTACAGCCCACCACGCCCCACAAGCAACTTCCCGAAGGCGTTGTCGTTACTTCGCTGTGCGAATATGCCGAGAAAAAACCCGATTTCATCGCCAAATACTACGGTAAGTTGGCCACGACAGCCAACGATGCCGTAACAGCACTCAACACGATGCTGGCACAAGACGGGCTATTGGTGTATGTTCCGCGTGGCGTAAAGATCGAACAAACCATACAAGTAATTAATATTCTGCATGCACAAGTAGACCTCATGGTTAATCGCCGCGTGCTTATCATCGTTGAACCGCAAGCCGAGGCCAAGTTCTTATTTTGCGACCACACCTTCGACGACCAACGTTTCTTGGCCACACAGGTTATCGAGGCCTTCGTTGGCGATAACGCCCGATTGGACCTTTACTGCATGGAAGAAACCCACGAGAAGAATGTGCGTGTGAGCAGTGTTTACATCGAGCAGCAGTCTAGCAGCCGCGTGAACCACAATGTGATAACGCTGCACAATGGCGTAACGCGCAACAATGTTTCGTTAACGTTCCGTGGCGAGGGTGCCGAATGTAACTTGTCGGGCTGTGTTATTGCCGATAAGAAACAGCATGTGGACAACAACACCGTGATAGACCATGCCGTGCCCAACTGCCATAGTAACGAACTATATAAATATGTATTGGACGATGAGGCCATTGGTGCCTTCGCAGGCTTGGTTTTGGTGCGACAAGATGCCCAGCACACCGATTCGGAGATGCGTAACCAAAACATCTGTGCCACGAAAAAGGCGCACATGTACACCCAACCCATGCTCGAAATCTACGCCGACGATGTGAAATGTTCGCATGGCTCTACCGTAGGGCAGCTTAACGATGCGGCCCTGTTCTATATGCGCCAGCGTGGCATAAGCGAAAAGGAGGCGAAATTGTTGCTCGAATTTGCTTTTATCAACGAAGTAATCGACCAAATGGACCTCGAACCGCTACGCGAACGCTTGCATCATTTGGTAGAAAAACGTTTCCGCGGCGAGTTCGACCGGTGCGAAGGATGTAGAAAAGAAGTTTAAAAGTGAAAGGGTGAAAGGGTGAAAAGGTGAAAAAATGGCTAACGCCCACAACGTCTTATGCGTTTGGGCTTAATTCCTTGTTCCCTTTTCCCCCTCGCTCTCTTCCCTTCTTTACTGCTTACTCCCTTGCCACTTACTCCTTTTACTCCGTTACTACTTACTACTCAAAGATATGTACAACATCACCTCCATTCGTTCAGATTTCCCCATTTTATCGCGCGAAGTGTACGGCAAGCCATTGGTTTACCTAGATAATGGGGCGACAACGCAAAAGCCCCTTTGTGTGCTCGATGCCATGCAGCACGAGTATCTCAACGCCAATGCCAACGTGCATCGTGGTGTTCACTATCTTTCGCAGCAGGCAACCGACCTCCACGAGGCCGCCCGAACCACCGTTCGTAAGTTTATTAATGCCCGTAGCGACAACGAAATAATATTTACTCGCGGAACAACCGAAGGCATCAACCTTATCGCCTCTTCGTTTTGCGAGGGCTTTATGCAGCCTGGCGACGAGGTGATAATCACCGCCATGGAACACCATAGCAACATTGTGCCGTGGCAATTGCAGGCTGCCCGTAGCGGTATTGCCATCAGGGTGATACCCATTGATGACCGAGGGGAGCTTATTCTCGATGAAATGGATAAATTGTTTACCTCGCGTACCCGACTGGTTAGCGTGATGCAGGTAAGCAATGTGTTGGGAACGGTGAACCCCATTAAGGAGATTGTGCGCCGTGCACACCTTCATGGCGTGCCTGTTTTGGTGGATGGGGCACAGAGTGTGCCGCATTTTAAGGTGGATGTGCAAGATTTGGATTGCGACTTTTTCACCTTTTCGGGGCATAAGGCCTACGGTCCAACGGGTGTTGGCGTTGTATATGGTAAGGAAGAATGGCTCGAAAAGCTGCCGCCATATCAAGGGGGAGGCGAGATGATTGCCACTGTGAGTTTTGAGAAGACCACCTTTGCCGAACTGCCGTTTAAGTTCGAGGCTGGTACGCCCGACTATGTGGCCACTCACGGACTTGCAACTGCCCTCGATTACCTTTCGGCTTTGGGCATGGACAACATTCAACGACACGAACAAGACCTTACCCGCTATGCCACTCAGCAGCTAGAAACCATTGACGGCATGCGCATTTTCGGCCATTCCACCGATAAAGATGCCGTCATTAGCTTTCTTGTTGGCGACATCCACCATCTAGACCTCGGCACATTGCTCGATCGTTTGGGCATTGCCGTTCGCACGGGTCACCACTGCGCCCAGCCGCTTATGGCTCGTTTGGGCATTTCTGGTACCGTTCGCGCCTCGTTTGGCTTGTACAACACGCGCGAAGAGGTTGACGCCCTTGTAGCAGGCGTGCGTAGAGTGGCGGCAATGTTCTAGGGCAGAACAAGTGTTTTTGGTTGCCTTGTTTTTTGGAATTTGTGGCTAAATAGCATTTGTTTAGCCTGAAAATGCTTGATAATGCGAGTGTGTTGTTATTCTAAATGAAATGTATTTGTTTGCGTTGCACCAACAAATGGGATGCAACGCAAACACGTGTTTGATAGGCCTTGCCTATCGATGAAACCGCTGTTTCTTGCTTTTTTGTTGCTCTGGGCGCACGTCTTTACCTGCGCTTGCTGCTCTTTAAACTTCGTTTGCATCCGCTAATGGCCGTGGCGAACCATGCTGTGCATGCCACCCGAAGGATAAAAGGGGCGTTGGCAGGGAATACGGCGAGGGCAAATGCCACTTGCGCATTGAGCAGTTGAAGTGTGGTTTTGACACTTATCTCCTTGTTCAATACGGCCGAATAGTATTGGCTTAGCCATACTATGGGAAACATAATGCCTTTCTTTACGCTAGCAAAGAGGTTGTTTATACGCATCTCGCTTGCAGAATTAACTGATAATGTCATCTCCTTTTTCATTGTTCTCTATGTTGAATGTTATTATTTGCTTATCTTTGTAGGTGCAAAATTGCAGCAAAATATGGAAGTGATATTTCACAAACAAATGAATTTGGTTAATAATTAACAAAAGGAGGAAGGAGGAAGGAGGAAGGAGGAAGTAGGAAGTAGGAAGTAGTAAGTAGGAAGGAGTAAGGAGGAGGTAGTAAGTAGTATGTAGAAAGTAGTAAGTAGAAAGGAGAAAGTAATAAGAAGTAAGGAGAAAGTAAAAAGTGGGCAATAAAGGATTAAGCTTGATGCTTTGCCTAGAAAGCCTAGGAATCCTAGAATAACTAGAAACCCTAGGAATACTAGAACAACTAGGGAACCTAGATACCCAGAATAACTAGAAAGCCCTAGAATAACTAGAAAGCCTAGATGCTCTAGAATAACTAGCAAGCCTAGAACGACTAGCAAGCCTAGAATAACTAGATGCCCTAGAACAAGTAGTTAATCTAGAACAACTAGGCAACCTAGAACAACAAGATAGTTAATAAACACTGCCAGCTTTCTTCCTTAGCCAACAAGTTGGAAGGCGCAGCCATCTTTTCACCTTTTCACCTTTAAGGTGCGCAGCCATCTTTTCACCTTTTCACCCTTTCACCCTTTCACCTTTGCCCCCTCGCCCTTATAAAATATAAACTTTATGCTAAAATCTCATTATTTCACCGATTTAATCGAGGCCGGTTGCGACGAGGCTGGCCGTGGATGTTTGGCTGGCAGCGTGTTTGCGGCAGCCGTAATATTACCTGTTGATTACGAGAACGCTTTGCTAAACGACTCGAAAAAGCTGACCGAGAAACAGCGTTATGCCTTGCGTACGCAGATTGAAACCGATGCTTTGGCGTGGGCTGTTGGGGAGGTTACGGCCGATGAAATCGACAAAATAAACATTCTTAATGCCAGTATTCTTGCCATGCACCGCGCACTTGATGGCTTGAAAATTCGTCCGCAGGCCGTTATCGTAGACGGAAACCGCTTTAAACCCTACGGCACGCTGCCCCACGAAACGATTGTTAAAGGCGATGCCAAGTTCTTATCTATTGCTGCCGCCAGCATTTTGGCCAAGACTTACCGCGACGATTATATGAACAACCTTGCCTTACAACACCCCGTATACCAGTGGGATGTGAACAAAGGCTATCCAACAAAGGCGCACCGCGCTGCTATTGAAGAACATGGAATTTCCCCATTTCATCGTAAGACATTCAAAGGCGTTAAGGAAATGTTGGAGAATGAGGAGCAGAAGGTTTAAGCATTTTAAGCTTTTGAGTTCATTAGGGTTTGAAATGCCTATGAAGATTGATACGCCACCCAAGACTTATCGCCCCGACAGACCTTTGTTTGTAGGCAGCGTTATAATCCCCAATCGGTCGTTAGACCGCTTACCTATTATTTTAGGTTTTTTCCATCGCTTCCTGTTCATCTTTCGTTTGCTTGTCGGCATCTTGCCTGCCTTATTCTCTCGACGTAGCCCGCTACGCCTTCAAGAACAAGACAGGCAATATGCTCAACAATACACAAAATCTGCACAGGTTCTAACGACCGATTTGGGATAATCGAAAAGAATTAGTTTGGGAACGCTTGTCTTACGCACGAGTTTGCATATATTGGGCGCAAACATCAATACACAGCAGCTTGTACTGGCACTACAAGCATCTTGTACTGGTGCTACAAGCGGCTTGTACTGATACTACAAGCGCCTTGTACTGACGCTACAAAGTATCTTGTACTCACGCTACAAGCGGCTTGTACTGCTAATTCAATGTGCTTGTAGTGTTGTGTGTTGAGATTTGTTGACTGTTGTCGTTGTAAAAATAGTCCTTTTGTTGACAAGAAAAATCCTTATGTAGGATTTAGGTTGTCATGGCTTTTCCTTGGTTCAAATTGGGTTTACAGCAAACTATCTTTGGCCGAATGATGTTGGCGTGACAGAATTTGACGATAACGAATAATAAAAACACAGCTGGTTAGCGTGCTTTTTCAACCATTGCTTTCACCTTATTATATATGTAGTCTGCGAAATCGGGACTGCTTAGTACGTCGATGTCGTGATAAAGACCCAGTACGAAACGGCCGATGCCGAGGTAACTGGCAACGTCTGAAGAGAAAATCCAATGTTCGGAGTCGTCTGCCGGGGTGATGTAAGCCGCTGCTGCGGGGTATTCTTCTAGTAGAATGCTGTGCGATAACCGCCCCAACTTCAATTCTACGGGTAGCCTTTCCTCACCGCTGAACATGAAAATATCGGTAAAAATGGATTTGTGTTTTTTCTCGTTGAGCCATTCCACGTCGGTCATCTCTACCGATTCGGCACGCGAAGTCTTGAAAGTTTTGTTGGTGTGACTGTTTATCTCGAAACAACGGATGTCCATTTCGGCATTGAGAAAGAGGAAAGGTTCAACCATTCTGTCGCTCACGGTTCGACTATGGGGCGACGAATAGTTTTTGAGTATCACCACTCGGCGTAGCGCAATGGCCTCGCGCAGCACGGCAGCGTTGCTCTCCGTCTGTCGGCGTTGACCCACATCGGTAAGCAATTCGAGGTTGAAGAAACGTTCAAGTTTCGATTGTATGTTCTTCGAAAGGTAGTCGGTGTGCGGCAAGCGGTCGAGCAAGCGGTAGACAAACATGGCCTCTTCTTCGGTAAGGGCGATGTTCTCGTGCAGTCGTTTGAAGAAAGACGAATGGCGGTCGAGCCGATAACGGGTGTTTGTCTTAATGAGCTTAAAGCCGCATGCACGCAGGTTTTCGAGGTCGTAGTATAGCTGGCGGCGGGTTATATCAAGTCGGTCGGCCAGCAATTGTACGGTGTAATCGCGGTTTTCGGTTAATAAGAGCAATAGCTCTAGTTCACGGCTAAGGTTGTTCATTGGGATTAAAGCTCTAAGAGGTGGTCTGGACTGGTCGGACTAGTCAGGCTAGTCCGACCAGCTCAGACCACCAAGTGCATGGATTCTGATTTTACTTCTTCACCACCTTCATCATCTCTTCAACGGCCCTAACCAGTTGTCGGTCGTATCCGTTGAGATAGTCTTCGGGTGTGTTATACACTTCGATGTCGGGGTCGAGCTGAGTGTTTTCGCCATAATTGCCACGCATGTCGCGACATCCCACCTGCGGAATGCCGAACACGACGGAGGGGTCGAGCAGACTTTCCCACCAAACGGCGGTCATGGTTCCTGCAACGGGCGTGCCTATCAGCTTGCCAATGCCCAACTCTTTGTACACCCAGGGGAAACCGTGGCCGTTGCTGTAATCGTCTTCGCACACCATTACACACGAGGGCTTGGTCCATTTGTTAAAGGGGTCACTACCCACATAGCGCCCGTTAGGCACGAATTGCTGGTATTCTTTGCCGCTGAGCAGCGTGCAAAGGTCGTCGTGTAGCCATCCTCCGCCATTGTGACGCTCGTCTACGATAACGGCATCTCTGCGGCGGTTGGTGTCGCTGAGCAGTTCGAGGTACACTTGACGGAAGCTTGAGCTGTTCATTGCCTTAACGTGCACGTAGGCCAAACGACCTCCCGAAAGGCTATCAACAAGGTGGCGGTTGTGGTCTACCCAGCGTTTGTACAGCAACTCTTGCTGTTCGCCTGCCGAGATGGGACGTATAACCACGTCGAAACGTTTCTTTCCCTTGGGGTTGAACACCGAGACGCGCACGGGTTTGCCTGCTTTGCCATCGAGCAAGTGGTAATAGTCTTTGCCTTGCAGAATGCTGTCGCCGTCTATCTTCTCGATGATGCAGCCCGGAGTAACCTTTGTGTTGCGCACGGCAAATGGTCCGCGCTTGATTACTTCTTGCACGCGAAGGCCGTCGCCCTGATATTCGGTATCGAAGAAAAGGCCCAATTCTGCCGTTTGCAGTTTCGGAGCGGTGCCCCAAAAGCGAGCACCAGTGTGCGAGGCGTTCAGTTCGCCCAACATTTCGCTGAGCATTTCGCTGAAATCGAAGTTGTTGTTGATGTGGGGAAGGAACTTTTCGTACACCTTACGATAGTTGGCCCAGTCTACTCCGTGCAGCGTAGGCACGTAGAACTTATCCTTAACTTGTTGCCATACATGGTTAAACATGTATTGTCTTTCGGCGTAGGGCTTGAAATTGAAACGCGCCTCGAACTCAATGTTCTTGCTTGTGTTGCTACCCAAGTCGATCTTCTTGATGGCATTGTAGGTGCAGAGGTACAAGTTGTGGAAGTCTTTGTCGGGGATGAACTCGCCGCCGCCCACGTTCTTCATTACGAGGGCCGTTTTGTTTTCGCTAATCTCGCGTTTCCAAAGGTCGTACCCGCTTTCGAAAGCCGCTTGGTAGTACAATGTGTCGCCGCCATTGCTCAGCACATAGTCGCCCAAGTGCGAAGAGTGGTCGGTAAGGCGAATAACGCGGTCGCGGCAGTTCTCCAAATCGAACTCCAAAGCCTTCACATCGTCTTTCTTATCTTTCTTAGCCGAGCCAAGTTTCAGCTTGTCTTCTTCTTTTTCTTTCTTGTTTTCATCCTTTTCTTGCACTTCGTTCTTGGCCAGTTCGCGTTCTTCCTTGTTTCGCCTGAACTTTTCGTAAGCATCGAGGTCGAAGAACATGATGTAAACGTCGCGTTCGGCACCCCACGAACCATGACTGCGATAGCCGGCGCGGTCGCTAACGAAGAGCATGGCCTTGCCGCCGAGCACCCATCGGCCACCTGCATCGCTGTAGCCGCTTTGCGTAAGGTTGTGAATTTCGCCCTTTCCATCGGCCTTTACCAAGGCAATGTCGGGACTGTTCCAGCCGCCAACGCCGATATACGATGAAAGCAACCAGCGACTATCGGGGCTCCAAGCGAAGCCAATGTCGCCATCGGAATAGGAGTAGACAAACTTCCCGTCCATCACCGTGCGCACAGCCTTGCTCTTAATGTCGAGAACGCGCAGGGTGGAGCGGTCTTCGAAGAAGGCGATGCTCTTGCCGTCGGGGCTGAAACGAGGCTGTTGCGAGGTGCGGTCGCTCTTTACCAGCTGTTCTTCTTCAAGTTGAGTGGCGTATGCAAAGCTTTTTTCCTTGTCTAGTTTCAGCTTTGTGCGATAGATTTGCCATAGTCCGCCGCGTTCTGATGCGTAAACGATGCTTCGCCCGTCGGGAGCGAATTGTATTTCGCGCTCTTGTTCGGGCGTGTCGGTTATCTGTTTGGTGGTGCGATAGTTGTTAGAGGTGACATATACGTCGCCATGCAGAACAAAGGCCAACTCTTTGCCGTCGGGCGAAAGTGCAATCTCCGTTGCGCCTGTGAAGAGCGTCTGCCTGTCAAGGTCTGTGTCTATCTTGTCGGTTACGATGTTCACTTTCAGTTTCTGCGGTTGTGCGCCCTGTTTCAAGGTATATATCTCGCCGTCGTAGCCATAACACAGCGTTCCGTCGTTGGCGGCGGTGAGAAAGCGCACGGGATTGGTGGTGTGGCGAGTTAGTTGTTGCTTGCCAGTGCCGTCGATGTTGCGCATGTACACGTTAAAGGTGCCGTCTTCTTCGCTCAGGTAGTAAAAGGTGTCGCCCTGAGCGGCCCAAACGGGTGTGCGGTCTTCGCCGTTAAAGTTGGTAAGCTTGGTGTATTTACCACCGCGGCGCAGCCAAATGTCTCGCGTGATGGGCGAGCGATGGTGCTTGCGCCAGGGGTCTTCGTAGCCCTTTTGGTCGTGATACAGCAAGTCGCCGTTGGGCCTAATGCTGATGTCCATCATCGGGAGGGCCGAGAAAAGGTGGGGTCGGCTGCCGTTGGTGCCCACTTCATACACCTGGGGGAGCATTCTGTTGGCAAAGATAATGCTCTTGGCCGAGGGCATGATGCTACTGGTGTAAAGCACGGTGTTGTTGTCTTTAAATGCGATGGGTGTCTCGCTGTTGCTGTTGGTGGTTAGTCTGCGGGGCGTACCGCCTTCGCGTTGCATCACATACACATCCATGCTGCCTTCTCGGTTAGAGCAAAACGCCAGCTGCTTGCTGTCGGGACTCCACACGGGATGCGTGTCGTAGGCGGCGTTGGTAGTAAGTTGTCGTGCTGTTCCACCCGTTGTAGGAACGGTGTAGATGTCGCCTTTGTAGGTGAAAGCCACGGCAGAGCCATCGGGCGAGATGGCGCAATAGCGCATCCACAAAGGACTTTCTTGGGCCGATACCGATGTAGCTAGGGCAAGGGCCACGATAGTCAGGGTCGTTTTCATCATCAAATATTGGAATGTCTTTATATTATATGCGATTGTTCGGATAGCTGATGGTGGGGCAGGGTGGCGTTTGCGCCACTTCGTTATGCTGCTCGCGCAAGATGGTTTCCTTATATATATGGCTGCAAATATATTGATTATTCACGAGACAGCAAAGCGGTTGGGAGAGAAAATGTAACAAAGTAGATGGGTTTTAAGTTGATGAGTTGGCTGGTTAATAAGTTGGTAGGAATGTTTTCGGTTAAAAGGTGCACCCTTATAGGGCGTTGGTAGCATTTCATAAAGAAATGTTTTGTTAGCGATTTGAACGTGTTGGGAAGATGCAAAATAACTTTTTTAAAAGCGAATTATGTGCGAAAAATAACTTTTCAAAAAGTGATTTTCGGGCAATAAATAGCTTTTTAAAAAGTTATTGGTTGTATTGCTTTTCGCAGCATGATGTTTACATACGGCTAGCAAAAGGCATTTTGCAGTGTCAGGGAGGATGTTTTTGGTGTGATAAGGTTGACTTCTTGCCGCCGTTGTCGGCTTTTGTCTATCGTTTGGCCATGTTCGTGCGGTATATGGTGTAAGTATTGATAGTGCAAAGAAGTATAATAAAGCGTCAAAAATACTTTGAATAATCACCAAAATATAGTATTTTTGCAACGTGTTACACAAGTAGCATACCTAAATCAAGGTATTGCCAATGGGCAAAAAGTTTGTTTTTTGCACAGGTTTTAGCCGAAAGCATCGGCCAAACTTGGCGTTTTTATCGTGCAGGGTGTGCGTTGTTCTTGGGGAGGAGGCGCGTTCCGTGTGTCGAAAGGCAAGGCGCAAACATGCCAAACTAGCCCCCAAAACCATGATGCGCAACGCAAAAGACGGCCCTTTGGCACATGGGGATTGCCCAGGCTCGCCTAAAACAAACGCGATAGATAACAGGAAATAATACAAACATAATTAAATAATTAAATTTCAATCAATTTATGTGGTTAATCAATTCTTCTATCGGTAGAAAGGTTGTCATGTCTGTAACCGGCGTGGCGCTCGTTCTGTTCCTGACATTCCATATGTCGATGAACATCGTTGCGCTGTTCTCTGGCGAGGCATACAACATGGTCTGCGAGTTTTTGGGTGCCAACTGGTATGCCGTAGTTGCCACGCTTGGCCTTGGAGCCTTGACCGTGGCGCACATTGTGTATGCCTTCATCCTCACGGCACAAAACCGCAGGGCTCGCGGAAACGAGCGTTACGCCGTTACCAGCAGGCACGAGAAGGTGGAGTGGGCATCGCAAAACATGCTTGTTCTGGGTATTATCATCGCCCTAGGCTTGTTGTTGCACCTCTACAACTTCTGGTACAACATGATGTTTGCAGAACTTATTGGCGTGGAAATGCAGTTCCATCCAGCCGACGGGTTCGCTTACATCAAGGAAACATTCTCTAATCCCGTTTATGTAGTGCTCTACATCGTGTGGCTTGTGGCCATTTGGTTCCACCTTTCGCACGGCTTTTGGAGTGCCATGCAGAGCCTTGGCATTAACGGCAAGGTATGGTTCAATCGTTGGAAAACCATCGGCTTGGTTTACACCACGCTGCTCATGTTGGGTTTCCTCATTGTAGTGTTGGCCTTCGCTTTCGGTTGCGCACCTAGCTTGTGCTGCTGCGCTTAAATCATGATACGTATTAAAAGATAAAGATTATGGCTATTAAAATAGATTCGAGAATTCCCGAAGGACCCGTAGCTGAGAAATGGACCAACTATAAGGCTCACCAGCGATTGGTTAACCCCAAGAATAAACTCAAACTCGACGTTATTGTGGTGGGAACTGGTCTTGCCGGTGCTAGTGCAGCTGCTTCGCTGGGCGAAATGGGTTTCAATGTGCTGAACTTCTGCATACAAGACTCGCCCCGTAGGGCACACTCCATCGCCGCACAAGGTGGTATCAACGCCGCAAAGAACTATCAAAACGACGGCGACTCGGTGTATCGCCTATTCTACGACACCGTAAAGGGTGGCGACTATCGTGCTCGCGAGGCCAACGTTTACCGCTTGGCCGAGGTTAGCAACAGTATTATTGACCAATGTGTGGCGCAAGGCGTACCCTTCGCACGCGAATATGGCGGCATGTTGGCCAACCGTTCGTTCGGTGGAGCGCAGGTAAGCCGTACGTTCTACGCCAAAGGACAAACGGGACAGCAACTTTTGCTGGGTGCATATTCGGCCCTGAGCTGCCAAGTGCATGCAGGAAAGGTGAAGCTGTACACGCGCTACGAGATGGAAGACGTGGTTATCGTTGACGACCGCGCACGTGGTATCATCGCCAAGAACCTCGTTACGGGTAAGCTAGAACGTTTCTCGGCCAACGCCGTGGTTATTGCTACCGGTGGATATGGCAACGCCTACTTCCTTTCTACCAACGCGATGGGCTGCAACTGCACCGCCGCCATACAGTGTTACCGCAAGGGTGCCTACTTTGCCAACCCTGCTTACGTGCAAATTCACCCCACTTGTATTCCCGTACACGGCGACAAGCAGTCTAAACTGACGTTGATGTCTGAGTCGTTGCGTAACGACGGCCGTATCTGGGTGCCCAAGAAGATTGAAGATGCTAAGGCATTGCAGGCAGGACAGAAGCGCGGTTCGGATATTCCCGAAGAAGATCGCGACTATTATTTGGAGCGTCGCTATCCCGCCTTCGGCAACTTGGTTCCTCGCGACGTGGCCTCTCGTGCCGCAAAGGAGCGTTGCGACAAGGGATTCGGTGTTAACAACACGGGTCTTGCTGTGTTCCTCGATTTCTCTGAGAGTATCGAACGCCTGGGCATCGATGCCATTCGTCAGCGTTATGGCAACCTCTTCGACATGTACGAAGAGATAACCGACGTTAATCCCGGCGAGTTGGCCAACGAAATTAATGGCGTGAAGTATTACAACCCGATGATGATTTACCCTGCCATACACTACACGATGGGTGGTATCTGGGTAGACTACGAGCTGATGACCTCTATTAAGGGGCTTTTCGCCATCGGCGAGTGCAACTTCTCAGACCACGGAGCAAACCGTTTGGGTGCGTCGGCACTGATGCAAGGTCTGGCCGACGGCTACTTTGTGCTGCCTTACACCATCCAGAACTACTTGGCCGACCAAGCAATTTGGCCACGCCTTTCTACCGACCTGCCCGAATTTGCGGAGGCCGAGAAGGGTGTGCAAGACGAAATAGACAGGCTGATGGGCATTCAAGGTCAGCGTTCGGTAGACTCGATACACAAGGAGTTGGGCCACATCCTATGGGAACACGTGGGTATGGGTCGTACGGCCGAGGGTCTGCGCGAGGGTATCAAGAAGTTGAAAGAGCTGCGTAAGGAGTTCGACAGCAACCTCTTCATCCCTGGTTCGAAAGAAGGGCTGAACGTTGAACTTGACAAGGCTATCCACCTGCGCGACTTTATCATTATGGGCGAGCTCGAAGCCTACGACGCACTTTCGCGTAACGAGAGTTGCGGCGGACACTTCCGCGAGGAATACCAAACGGAAGAGGGCGAGGCCAAACGCGACGACGAGAACTTCTTCTACGTTGGTTGCTGGAAGTATCAAGGCAACGACACCACCGAGCCTGAACTCATTAAGGAGCCTCTGGAATACGAAGCGATAAAGGTTCAAACACGTAACTATAAGCAATAATTAAGTTAACGAGTTGACAAGTTGACGGGTTAACTCGCCAACTTAAACAAAAGTAAATCACATGGACAAAAATATAAGTTTCACACTCAAAGTGTGGCGTCAGAATGGACCCAAAGCCAAAGGGCATTTTGATACGTTCGAAATGAAAGATATACCTGGCGACACTTCGTTCTTAGAGATGCTCGACATCCTTAACGAACAGCTTATCGAGGCACGCCAAGAGCCTTTCGTCTTCGACCACGACTGTCGCGAAGGCATCTGCGGTATGTGTTCGCTCTACATTAACGGTCATCCTCATGGCCCAGCTACTGGTGCAACCACCTGTCAGCTGTACATGCGTCGCTTTAAAGATGGCGACGTGATAACCGTCGAACCTTGGCGTTCGGCTGGTTTCCCTGTTATTAAGGATTGCATGGTAGACCGCGGCGCATTCGATAAGATTATCCAAGCAGGCGGTTACACCACCATTCGCACGGGTCAGCCCCAAGATGCCAACGCCATCCTCATCCCCAAGGAAGATGCCGATGAGGCAATGGACTGCGCAACGTGCATCGGTTGCGGCGCTTGCGTTGCCGCTTGCAAGAATGGTTCGGCCATGCTTTTCGTTAGTTCGAAGGTTAGTCAGCTGGCATTGTTGCCCCAAGGCAAGCCCGAGGCTGCTAAACGCGCCAAGGCAATGGTGATGACGATGGAAGAGTTGGGCTTTGGAAACTGCACCAACACCCGCGCTTGCGAGGCCGAATGCCCCAAGAACGAGTCTATCGCCAACATCGCACGCCTTAACCGCGAGTTTATTTCGGCTAAGTTGGCCGACTAAGCGCAAGGGTATAACCAAACCTGTGCAACGAACATCTACACTTGCCTAAGCGCAAGTGCAGATGTCTCGCTTGTGCGTAATCATGTGAGAGCGTTCTATGCCGAGGCATAGGATGTTCTCACATTTTTTTTTTTAGCCTATTAGTTGGTTGATGAGTTAATAAGCCAACAAGTTAACGAATTGACAGATTCTATTCTTGCGCATTAGACATAGAAACAGGGTATTAGAATAGCAACAGACCTTTTTGACATAAGAACAAAAGGAACAAAGGCGAATCAATGCGATTATTCCATCTCCATAGTAAATAAGCGCGTATGGTAGCTACATCTTTTCACCTTTATAAGTATTGCTATAACTTCGCCTTGAACTTATAGGGCATAGACTCAATTAATTCCAAAAGAGATTCTTTTGAAGTGTAGCCGCGTTTTACCACAGATAAACCCAAATCGGTTGTTAGAGCCTGTACCGGTTTTGTTTGGTTGTTCAGCATATTGTCTTTCTTATTCTTGAAGGCGTAGCGGGCTAGGTCGAGAGAATAAGACAGGCAAAATGCCGACAAGCAAACGAAAGATGAACAGGAAACGATGGAAACAACCTAAAATAATTGATAAGCGGTATAACGGCCGATTGGGGTTAAAAGTCAATACGACCTTGCCAACTAAAAACTACGGAAAGATGGTAGGGCGTTGTTTGCTTATGTCCCTTATGTTCTTCTGTCGGCCTGTCCAAAACTCCTTAAAGAAGTTGGGCATTGTTTACTTATGTCCCTTATGTTCTTCTGTCAAGAACAGGCTTTATATGCGAAATAGAGGAGGGGGAGAAAGAAAACGCGGGTTCGGAACTTGTCCGAACGCGCGTTAACGATAGAGATTGTGTGGACGTTGCGGCTAATGAAGTAGCCACGTGCAACTGAATATTGCAACGGTGGTGGCTAGCAGAGCGATGGATTTGAGGATGAAGAGTATCATCTCTCGCTGTTCGCGACTAATCTTCATCGCCCAGTCCTTTGCCTGCAATCACGCCAAGCACGGCAGTGGCAATGGCGGCAATTACTTTGATGATTAACTTGAAGGTTGATAGTTTCTTGGTGTTCATTGTGCTTTGAAGTTTTAAGTTAATGTAAAAAGGGCTTTTAAAGGTGAAAGGGTGAAAGGATGAAAGGGTGAAAAGATGGCTAACGCCTTTTAAGGGTGAAAAGGTGAAAAGGTGAAAAGGTGAAAAGATGGCTAACGCCTTTTAAAGGTGAAAGAGTGAAAGGGTGAAAAGATGGCTGCACCTTTTAAAGGTGAAAGAGTGAAAGGGTGAAAAGATGGCTGCGCCTACTGATATAATGTTTGTCTAGCTTGTCCTAGAATGTCTAGGATAACTAGAATACCTAGGATACCTATTAATGCTTAGGATAGCTAGAATGCCTAGGATAACAAGAATAACTAGCACCCCTAATATACCTAGAATACCTAAAATCTCTAGAATCCCTAGCACCCTTATCACCCCCTCGCCACCCTCTCACCCCCTCGCCACCCTCTGCACCCTCACCTTTCCCCTTATCAGTGTCCGGGTGTAGGAGCGGGAGTGGAGCCGCCGGCCTTCTTCTTTTTCTTCTCAATCATGTTGAGCGGCAACTCTTGCACGCGACATCCGTCTAGCAAGGCCTTCTTGCGACTCTTGTCTTTGTTTATCTTAGTCTGCGGGCGGAACAGCACATGCGTGCCCACAACATTCTTAGAGGCGTTGAAGTCTTCGGCTTTGAGAGCGGGTTTGGTCTTGATGCCGATGCGGAATGAGCCAAGACCATCGAGGCGAACAACCTTTGAGTTTTGCAACTGCTCTTTCATCACATCGATCAGTTCGGCGATAACCGCCAGGATGTCTGCCTTCTTCAAGGTGCAGTTTTGTTGCATGATGTTGGCAATTGTCGCCGTGTCTACCGTGTCGATGGCGATGGCACGTGCGTACCACTGACCTTTGAACTTGCTCTTGGGGTTTTTCTCTTGACGAAGTTTATACATTACTGCCATAATTGCGTGTTGTTTAAAAGGTTCTTTTTTTGATTAATAATGTTCACTGTGTATCGGTAGTGGCCATCCGTTTCGCCCTTGTAGGGTGGGGGCAAGTACGTTTTGCGCTAGTCGACATCGTGCATACCGTGCTTGCCTGTTCGTGGGCGGCGGTGTGGTTGCTTACTGATTACGTTTGCAAAGTTACTAAATCAAGGTGCCCTTGTCAAGCAATGATGGTGTAGTGATGGGGATAGTGTTAGGTGTAGCGTTTGTAAAGGCTTGGTTTAAATAGGGAATAAAGAGGGCGGGCTGGGTAAGCGTTTGTTTGTTCCCAGCCCGCCCTTTGTGCTAGCGGTTGTGTTTTGGACGTGGTTAATGCCTAAACGTCCAGTTCAGATTTTATTTTGCGATTGCCTGCGGCGTTATACGATACGTGTAGCCAATTAGCCCCATCGCTTTTTCGATGCTCAAACAGCAGCTGGTCGTAGTCAAGACGTTCGGCAACGAAGTTGAACATCTTCATGGCCACCTCTTTATTAGAAAGGTGTATGTCGGCTGCTTGACCCAGCAGGTGTTGCGAATTGGGTTTGCCGCCCACCATGTTGTTAAGCTCTTCGCAACGATAGCCACTGGTTATGCGTATCACACCAAAGCGGCGGCGTAGGGGTTCTAATACGTTCTCACAAAGTAGGCGAAGGTTGTTAATTGCGTTGGGTGTCGGGGTATTCGCAATGTTATGGCGTATGGCAACGCCTGAACGCACGAACTCTGCAAGGGTGAAGTGCGGGGTTAACGTTTGGTTGAGGGTGATGTGTTGTGTGGTCATAGCTGAATGTTGTTCTTTTGGTTGGAGAAATGTGTGGGTAAGTTTGTGAGCTCTTTTGTTAGTTGATGATGTTTTTGCTGTCGGCGAGTTGACAAGTTGACGCCTTAACTCAAAACAACTCATACTGCCATCCATGTCTGTAACGGTTCGTTAACGCCCTGTTCGTAGAGCAAATGGCAGTAGCGTTCTAGTAAAGGGGCCTGCTTAGTGTTTTTACGTTGCATGGCTTTGCCCACAAAGGCACTGGGGTTTCGGGGCATGGAGAGCAAAAAGTTGTCGCAGGCGCGTTGCACCATCCACAGAAAAGTGGCAGGTCGACCTTGGTCGTCGCGTACGTAAGAGAAGGTATAGGCCAGGTGAACCATCTCCAGTAAGTCGGTTTTGGTGCCAATCCACCTTTGCTTTCCGTTGTGTTGAGTAGAGAGCAAGGGCGCGAATGCCTTGATGAGGTGTTGTCGGGCTTGGGTTAGTCGCTGCTTGCTTTCGGTGTGTTCTGGGTTGTTAAGAAGATTATTCATACAGATTTGCTTTTGAATGATTGTTTTGATTTCTGCTGCAAACTTACTGCGAGATAGAGAAAGGACACTTCAAAGCAAATGTTTTTCTGTTAATAAAGAATAACGAAACTGCGGATGGCGAAGGTTGTTTGCAGCCTTTTGTACTTGTAATGCAACACCAACAAGAGCCAAAAGCCTGCAACCACAGCCAAGACAACCCGCTACAACCGCCTATTATATAATAGGTGTACCACCACAAAGAAAGGCTCGCCTCACGAAGAACGAGCCTATATTATCTTGTGGCATGTACTGAAAACACGGCAAAGGTAATCTCTTAAATCTGCCTGTAACAAAGCCGTTATTGAGTGCGTTGCCAATTACAATCCCAGCCCCAGCAGACCAGAGCAAGCCTGTAACAAAGCCGTTGTTGTGCGCGTTGCACATTACAACTGCGCACCAACAGATACGATAGTGCCTTGCCGCCCTTGTTTCTGCCCTACTTCTTCATGTTCTTGGCGAAGAAACCAGCCATATACTTAGCCCACACCCAGCAGTTCAACCTCAAAAACAAGGGTCGACCCGCCAGGTATACCAGCTTGCGACAGCTTGCCATAACCCACCTCGGCCGGCAAATACAGCTCCCATTTGTCGCCCACGCGCATCTGTTGCAGGGCAATTATCCAGCCCTCAATAAGGTCGCACAATCGGCAAGCAAGTGGAACGCCGCCCAGACTTGAGTCGAATTTCCGCCCATTAATGGTTCGGCCCGTGTAGTGCACCGTTACGATGCTTCTTGGCGAAGGGCTTGCGCCGCCTGTTTCGCCCTGCTTAATCACCTTATACATCACGCCCTTAGCCAGGCATTTCACCCCCGTTTCTTTTGCTTTTTCTTCAAGCCAGCGTTTGTTGGCCTCTATATATTCACGTTTTGCCATGTTGTTTTGGGTTTGTGGTGGTGCGTAAAAAACAGGTGCATGGGGCTAAAAACAAGCTGTTGCGCACCGCTTTTCTCAAATTAAATGATTACTTTTGCCTTGGCAGGCTTTTTACACCCTTTTGTTATACGCAGCTAAGGTAGGTAAAATTTCTGTCTGCACCAAGCTCCTTGCCTGCTTTTTTGCAGGTTTGGGCGTGTGCCTTTTGCCTTTTTGCCGTGCGTGGCATGGGGTTAACAACCTACATCAACAAGCCAAATAAAGATAAGACATACATACATAAAATGACTAGTTTAAAACAAAGAGACGAATTGCAGGCTGCCATTTGGCGCATTGCCAACGATGTGCGCGGCGCCGTAGATGGGTGGGACTTTAAGCAATTTGTGCTAGGTACGCTTTTCTACCGATTTATTAGCGAAAACTTTTGCCAGTATATCGAAGGTGGCGACCCCCCAAGTGCATTATGCCCAAATGGCTAACGAAGATGTGCCCAGCGAGGTAGTGGCCGACGCCATTGCCACTAAGGGCTACATGATTTATCCCAGCGAGCTGTTTGTTAATGTGGCTAAGCATGCCCAAACCAACCCCAACCTCAACACCGACCTGTCGGCTATCTTCTCCGCCATCGAGCGTTCGGCTAGCGGAACCGAATCGGAAAGCCGCATCAGGGGGCTGTTTGCCGACTTCGACACCACCAGCAACCGCCTTGGCACCAATGTAGATGAGAAAAACAAGCGACTGGCGGCCGTGATAAAGGGCGTTGAAAGCCTAGACTTTGGCAGTTTTGAAGACCACGAAATAGACCTTTTTGGCGATGCCTACGAATTTCTTATCTCTAACTATGCAGCCAATGCAGGCAAGTCGGGTGGCGAATTTTTCACCCCGCAGAATGTTTCCAGGCTTATAGCGCGCCTTGCCTTGCTGGGACAGGCCGAGGTTAACAAGGTTTACGACCCCGCTTGTGGGTCGGGTTCGCTGTTGCTGCAAGTAAAAAAGCTGCTTGGCGAGGGCGTGATTGAGGGCGGCTATTGGGGACAGGAGATAAACCACACCACCTATAACCTGGCCCGCATGAACATGTTTTTGCACAACATCAACTACGATAAGTTTCATATTGCGCTAGGCGACACGCTGTTAAATCCCCAATACGGCAACGATAAGCCTTTCGATGCCATTGTTTCTAACCCGCCTTATTCGGTGACTTGGGTGGGTGCGGGCGACCCCACGCTTATCAACGATGCACGTTTTGCCCCTGCTGGTGTGTTGGCGCCCAAGTCTAAGGCCGACTTTGCTTTTGTGTTGCATGCCCTTAATTATCTTTCGGCTCGTGGTCGTGCTGCCATTGTATGTTTCCCCGGAGTGTTTTATCGTGGCGGTGCCGAGCAAAAAATAAGGCAGTATTTGGTGGACAACAACTTTGTGGAAACGGTTATTGCCCTTCCGCCCAACTTGTTTTATGGCACTAGCATTGCTGTTAACATCCTGGTGCTGTCTAAACATAAGCCCGACACCCGCACGCAGTTTATCGATGCCAGTGGCGAAGCGTTTTATAAGAAAGAAACCAACAACAATGTGTTGCTGCCCCAGCACATCGACCGCCTTGTAGACATCTTTGCTGCAAAGGCCGATGTGCAATATGTGGCCACCTCGGTAGACCATAGTGCCATTGCCGAGAACGATTATAACCTGTCGGTTAGTTCGTATGTGGAGGCCGAAGACACGCGCGAGGTGATAGACATTGTAAAGCTTAACAGCGAGGTGGCGCAAACCGTGAAACGCATCGACACGCTTAGGGCCGACATCGACGAAATTATTAAACAACTGGAAGCATGAAATATATTGAGAAGTTGCTTAATGGGGCAGAGGTGAAATGGATGCCGTTGGGGGAAGTATTGAGACGTACTAAAGGTACTAAAATAACTGCTGGGCAGATGAAGGCAATAAATAAGAATGACGCTCCTGTGAAAATCTTTGCAGGAGGTAAAACAATTGCTTTTGTTGATTTTGAAGATATTCCTGAAAAAGATATTAATAGAGAACCATCTGTTATTGTAAAATCTCGTGGTATAATTGGATTTGAGTATTATGATAAACCTTTTTCCCACAAAAATGAGATGTGGTCTTATTATTCAGAAAATAAAAATATCAGCATTAAATATGTTTATTATTTTCTGAAACAGCAAGAACCTTATTTTCAAAAAGTTGCTTCTAAAATGCAAATGCCACAAATTGCTATTCCTGATACAGAAAAATTTATTATCCCCATCCCTCCTCTTGCTGTTCAAGAAGAAATAGTACGCATTCTCGATAAGTTTACTACGCTGGAAGCGGAGTTGGAAGCGGAGCTGGACTGCCGCAAGCGGCAGTATGAGTATTATCGCAACCAATTGTTATCTTTTGATATGTTAAAGAGGGGGGGGCAAAAGTTAAATAATGTAACTTGGTTAAGTTTAGGAGAAGTTGTTAATATTAAAGGTCGAATTGGATTTAGAGGATATACTCAGAATGATTTTGTTGAGGAGGGTTGCGGTGCGATTGCATTAAGTCCTGGTAACATGAATAATGGTCGTTTTGATTATGAAAAATGTTCATATATTTCATGGGATAAATATGAAGAATCTCCCGAAATAAAAATCTTTAAGGATGATATTGTCTTTGTTAAAACAGGTTCAACGGCAGGGAAACTTGCTTATGTTCACTTTGTTCCAGAAAAAGCAACATTAAATCCACAGCTTGTTGTGTTTAAGGATATAAAATGTAATAAAAGATATTTGTTCCACTATTTAAACACTAATAGCTGCCAACTAAAGATTAAGGCATTGGCAAAAGGAACAATCCCCAATATTTCCCAAACAGCATTAGCAAAAATACAGGTTCCTCTTCCTTTGCCTGAAGAACAACAGCACATTGCAGAAATTTTGGATAAGTTTGATATATTGGTAACTTCTATCAGCGAGGGCTTGCCCAAGGAGATAGCATTGCGTAGAAAGCAATACGAATATTATCGAAACCAATTGTTGGCGTTTGCCTAACCACTGTCCACAACCTAGCCCTAACGCACCAAGCGGCTGCAAAGGCAACAAAAATGATGATAGAGAACTTTTACGATACAAAACAAATACACAATGACACAATACGCCACCATAGCAGAATTGCAAAACTTTATTGTGCTAAACAGCTACACCAAGGCTGCCATGCTGAACGAAACGCCAGCTGGTTATCAAACGGAAGCACAACTGGAAAGCGAACTTATTACCGACCTACGAAACCAAGGCTACGAGTATTTGCCCAACCTTAATTCGCCCCAAGCCTTGCTCGATAATGCGCGGGTGCAGCTGCAAACGCTTAACAACATCGTGTTTACAGATGCCGAATGGAAGCGTTTTAACGAAGAATTTCTGAATAAAGAGAACGACAGCATAACAGACCAAACACGGAAAATACAAGGATGCTGCGTGTACGACTTCACCTTCGACGACGGACACCTGCAAAACATCATGCTGATTGACAAACAAAACCATGCACGAAACAAGTTGCAGGTTATTAACCAGTTTGAACAGACAGGCACGCAAGCCAACAGATATGATGTTACGATATTGGTTAACGGACTGCCGATGGTGCAAGTGGAACTGAAAAAACGGGGCGTAAACATACGCGAGGCCTTTAACCAAGTGCACAGATATAGCAAAGAAAGCTTTAACAGCGATTGCTCGCTGTATAAGTACTTGCAAATCTTTGTTATATCTAATGGCACCGATACGCGATATTTTGCCAATACCGTAAAGCGAAACAAAAACAGTTTCGACTTTACCATGAACTGGGCTACCTTTGATAATAAACGCATAAACGACCTGAAAGACTTCACGGCCACGTTCTTACAGAAAAACACCTTGATGCAGGTGCTGTTCACTTACTCGGTGTTCGACGTTAACAACACGCTGCTGATTATGCGCCCTTATCAAATTGCTGCTACCGAAAGGCTGATATGGAAGATTAAAAGCTCGTATCAAGCCAAGCTGTGGAGCAAGCCCGAAGGCTGGGGCTATGTGTGGCACACAACGGGGAGCGGTAAGACACTTACTAGCTTTAAGGCAGCACGACTTGCCACAGAGCTCGACTTTATAGATAAGGTGTTTTTTGTGGTAGACCGCAAAGACCTTGACCACCAAACAATGCGAGAGTATAATAAGTTTGCGCCCGACAGCGTAAACGGGTCGATAAGCACGGCCGAACTGAAACGAAACATCCTGAAAAAAGACAACCGCATTATCGTTACCACCATTCAGAAACTGAACAACCTGATGAAGAGCGAAACCAACTTGGAGGTTTATGGTCAGCAGGTGGTGTTTATCTTCGACGAATGCCATCGCTCGCAGTTTGGCGAGGCACAGAAAAACCTGCAACGAAAGTTTAAGCGCTTTTACCAATTCGGCTTTACTGGCACACCCATCTTCCCCGAAAATGCAGCAGGAGCAGAAACAACGGCCCACGTTTTTGGAAGAGAATTGCACGCCTACGTTATTACCGATGCCATAAGAGACGAGAAGGTGTTGAAGTTTAAGGTGGACTATAACGCCGTGCGGCCACAGTTTAAGCGCATCGAAACCGAACAAGACGAGCTGAAACTGAAGGCTGCCGAAAACGCAAAGCTGCTGCTTCACCCCGAGCGTATAAAGGAGGTGTCGCAATATGTGCTGCAAAATTTTAGGATAAAAACTCACCGAAGCGCAGGCAACGGCAAGGGGTTTAATGCCATGTTTGCCGTGAGCAGCGTTGAGGCTGCCAAGCTGTATTACGAAGAACTGAACAGGCAACAACGCGACAGCGATAAGAAACTGAAGATTGCCACCATCTTTTCGTTTGCGGCTAACGAAGAACAAGCGGCAGCGGGCGAAATAGCTGACGAGAACTTTGAGGTTACGGCCATGAACAGCAGTGCCAAGGAGTTTCTAACGATGGCCATAAACGACTACAACGCCATGTTTAAAACCAATTACAGCGTGGATAGTAATGGGTTTCAAAACTATTATCGCAACCTCTCTGATAGGGTGAAAAACCAAGAAGTAGACTTGCTTATCGTGGTGGGCATGTTCCTTACGGGCTTTGATGCGCCCACGCTGAACACCTTGTTTGTGGATAAAAATTTGCGCTATCATGGGCTGATTCAGGCTTTCTCGCGTACCAACCGCATTTACGATGCCACAAAAACCTTTGGCAACATCATTACGTTTAGAGACCTTGAACAGGCAACGGTAGATGCCATTAGCCTGTTTGGCGATGCCAATACGAAGAACGTGGTGCTCGAAAAAAGCTACAACGAGTATATGTTGGGCTTTATGGATATTGTGTCGGGCGAGGCAAAACGGGGCTATGTGGAGGTAGTTAAGCAGTTGAAAGAGCAGTTCCCAGACCCAACCGAGATTGAAACGGATGCCGATAAAAAGGCGTTTGTGAAACTGTTTGGCGAGTATCTTAAGGTTGAAAACGTGCTGCAAAACTACGATGAGTTTACACAACTGAAAGACTTGCAGCTCATTGACAAGGCGGATGCCGCCGCTGTGGAGGCGTTTAGGGATGCACATTTCTTAACTGCCCAGCAGGTGGAGGAGATGATGGCGGTGGATGTGCTTGCTGATAGGGCCGCACAAGACTATCGCTCGACTTACAACGACATACGCGAGTGGTTGAGAAGACAAGGCGGTGAGGATAAACCAGGCGAGATAAAGGTAGACTGGGACGACGTGGTGTTTGAGGTTGACTTGCTGAAATCGCAGGAAATTAACCTTGACTATATCCTGGAATTGGTGTTCGAACACAACAAGAACACAAAGGATAAGGATGCGCTGATTGATGAGGTGCGTAGGCTGATTAGGTCGAGCATCGGCAATAGGGCGAAAGAAAGCTTGGTGGTAGACTTCATTAACCAAACCGATTTGGAGGACATTGAGGACAAGGCAGGTATTATCGATGCCTTTTTTGATTATGCACAACAACAGCAGAAGATAGAGGCGGAGAAACTTATAGCCGATGAACGGCTGAACGTGGAGGCTGCCAAACGATATATGCAAAGGTCGCTTAAAAACGAATATGCCAGCGTAAACGGCACCGACCTCAATGAGATACTCCCCAAAATGAGTCCGCTAAATCCGCAATTCCTACCTAAAAAACGAACGGTGCTGCAAAAAATCATGGATTTTGTAGAGAAGTTTAAGGGCGTGGGCGGCACGCTTTAAGTGGAACGCCGCCCAGACTCGTGTCGAATTTCCGCCCATTGATGGTTCTGCCCGTATAGTGCACCGTTACGATGCTTCGTGGCGAAGGGCTTGCGCCGCCTGTTTCGCCCTGCTTAATCACCTTATACAATACGCCCTTAGTGAGACATTTCCCCCCCGCCTCTTTTGCTTTTTCTTCAAGCCAGCGTTTGTTGGCCTCTATATATTCACGTTTTGCCATGTTGTTTTGGGTTTGTGGTGGAACATATTTTGGAACGTAGAATGTCTTCCTTACACACGTTTAGCGGTGATTGAACGGAGTTATGCCACACCCCCTCGGGGTGGGGAGTGCTGTGCCTATCAAGGCTGCAAGAAAAGAAGCACTGCCAATGCGTGGAGGGTTTCATGCAGAGCCTACTTAATAGGTTTGATACGGCACAGTCTGGCTGGAAGCCTGAACCTATATCTCATTCATACTAATTCTTCTTAAGAAGATTGGAAAGCGAAAAAAGTCGAGATTACTTCAATGACACTGATTGATATTTATCAGTCAAGTGCTTGGTTTTAGGATTGGCATGTTTGTTTTTGATAATAATCCTGAAATAAGGGCACTTCCCGTTTATTGATAAGTCTTTCTCATCGTTTCCCTTTCTGAATTTTATTATCTCAAATTGATGCGGGTTAAACTTATGTAGAAATGTTATCGGCACTCCCATATATCCGCAATAATCTTGTGGAATGTCCTTTGTTCTATTGACATTGATACCATCATAATTATCGTATTTAGGATATTCTTGTTCGTATCCGATATAACTTTTAGTTAGCAAAATATCTTCATGCCGTATGAAGTTATCCAGATTTGTAAGCCACAAGCAATTATTGGGAGAAATAATCCTTTCCCCTAATTCGTTTATCTTTGTTTCTGTTCCGTAGAGTTCATAATATGCTGGCACGATAAATCCAGAAATACCTCTGCCAAGATTAACTCCAAGCCATGCCTTATTGTCTTGAATGAGCTTGAAGATTTCTTTATAAGTAATGGCGTTGATGTTCCCGATAATAAGAAATTTCTTATCGTATCTCATTAATTGTGCCACAAACTCTCGAAACAAGGAAAAGGGCGGATTGGTAACAACTATATCTGATTGTTTAAGCAAGGCTATGCTTTCATGACTGCGAAAGTCGCCGTCGCCCTTAAAGTAAACGATGTTGGCGGTGTTTGGGTCAGTGCCAGTAAGTTCTGTTCCTGTGTATTCAAAGAAAAAACCATGATTATTTTTCCCTGTGTCGAACAAGTTTACATGCTGTTCCTTATAACAGGCTGCAATAACTTTCTTGAGTCCCAACCTCCTGAAATGAGAAACAAAATATCTGAAAAAGTTGCTGATGTGTGGGTCGTCACAATTGCAATACACAACTTTTCCCTCGAAATGACTTTCATAATGCAGCAACTCGCTTTCTATGTCGGCAAGCTGTGTGTAAAATTCATCATTCTTTTGCTTTTTCGCCTTTTGCAGTAACTCGTTTGTAGCTTTTCTTGCCATACTTCCATATCTGTTTAAATTACTTTTTCTGAGCTCGCTGCTTAGATAAGTCGCTACCCAGCATTTTCAAAGAAGTTCTTGAAATATCAAGCATGATTTCGAGCATCTTCTCATCATCCCATCTTTCTCCGTTCCCCTGCGTATAAATGGATGTTGCTTGAAGCATGATAGTCTTGCCGTTATGTTTAATAAACTTGTTTTCGCACAAGTTTGTATTGATTGGCATGCCGTAGTTGGCTGCGGTCAGTCTGTCCAGCCTGTTCAGTCTTCCCGAATTGTATTCCAGTTTAACAACTCTTCCGTCAGGACGTTTAACAGAAATGGTTTCTGTAAGGAAATTCGACCCTTCCAAGAATAGCACATAAGGAAAGTGCGACTCTGCCAACATCAGATTGGCAATTTCAGCAATGTTCTTATGAGACCTCTCAATGGCATTACCAGCAGCCATAATATCTTGGTTGTCCTTTTTCCCAACAAGCTTGCCTGCCTTGATGTTTTCAATATCCTTTCCCTGATGCTTTGCCTCACAAACCAATACAATCCTCCATTCTCCATTATCATCTTTCACTTCTACAATTCCCCCATCAGGGATAATACTTGAATTTGGAACGTAAAGCGTTTTCCCCAATTCCGGGTCAATTTTCTTTAAGGCTTCGTTAATCTCTTCTTTCTTGATGCTCGTTCTAGATCGAAACTTCAATTTTGGGAAATCTTCTTGAAGCTTTTTAAGGGCAAGACGAGAAACCTCACCGACAGTCATGTCGTGTGTCTTCGCTTCATCTCCGAAAATACCGACAACTCCTTTCGATTCCTTTTGCTGGGTTGTTAGTCTGTTGGACTGATTCTTTTTCGACATATATTTGTTGCTCAATGATTAAACAGCCTAAAATACTTTGACTTTTTTCTATTTAAGCGTATCTTCTTCACTTTAAATACGTACTTAATCATAAGCCTAGGGTTTAAAAGGCTAATGAGTTATCGCAAAGATAGCATTTTGTTTCAGAAAGACAATAGAAAAACCCCGATTTTTCTCCTAAGAACGTTATTGCTCAATTACCATGAATGGAAAACGTATTGATTTTTTATGTTGTATATATTGAGGGTGCTTTATTGTCTTTGTGCTGCTAAACCAAGGTAGGCACACCTTTTCATGTACGGAGTGATAAATCTGAATTTCTGCCACGTTTGTCTGTCACTAACAGCTGTTATGCCTCAAAAAGATTACATCAGCAATTTGGGTGATGGCGTTTAGCTCCTGATTATCAAAAACTTTTGTGGGTTCTATACTTTATGCCCCCTTTATTTGCTGCTATTAAAGAATATAATATGCGATTGACATCTCTGCCATTGGCCAACATCAGTATGCTGGTTATATTCAGCGTATAGGCCGATTGTGCCTTGTGTTGCCGAACCTTGTGCAATGTTTCCAGTTATTATGAACATAGCTTTGTTTTCATGATACAGAGATAGGGGAAGTCTTAATATCCTAAAAGAATATTTGTTTTTTGACTATTAGACGGTAAGAATGTTTTACAAAACGCAACTTTTTGGCGACCCATTCTAGAAGAAATTACCTTGCAAAACCTATATAAAATGCTGCAGAATGATGAAAACGGCGGCCAACATTGCACGCTTTTCCCTCCGATTTTTGCCATTTACTATGGTTTTGCATTTCTCTTTGAAGAAAATTTGAGCCAGATTTGCATCCGAAACCACAAAAAATGTTGGCCAAAATGCTTGTTTTTGCACTGCAATTAGCACCAAAATGCACTGCAATTAGCATCAAAACGCAGTGCATTTAGCACCAAAACGCAAGGCATTTAGCATCAAAACGCAGGGCGTTTAGCACCAAAATGCAAGGCATTTAGCACCAAAACGCAAGGCAAAATGCACCAAAACGCAGAAAAAAGGCATAAAAAGCGGCTTGCGAGGGGTTTTTGTAGGCAAATTGCACGTTATAGATGAAAAGCGGCTTGGTGGCTTTGGGCTGACCACTAAACTGGGCTTTGCGCCCCCCATTTTATGCTAAAAAGGCCGTTTTTTGTGCCTTATTTCTTGTAAATGTTGGTAAATCAGGCTGTTATAAACTTGAAAAATACGCGCGAAATTACGGCCTGCGCCCAGAGATTTTGCGGCGAGGGCACTCACAATGTTAAAATCTGGTACAAATGTTTTACATTGTTGCGGTTGCTGCTTCGCGCCATTGTGTGGTATAGACGTTAAACCCGGATGGGGTGTTGGGCACTGTGCCGATTGGGGTTAACAAAGGTTTTGGCATGACTTAACCCACTAGGCACGCACTTTTGTGGGTTGCAAAAGGACACAAAAAAGGCTCGCCCCACGAAAGAGCGAGCCCAAACTAAAAACGTGTTCAATGAAAGTTTAATACGCTTAAAGCAAATTACAACTTCGGACCAGCAGCTACAAGAGCCTTACCAGCCTCGTTGCCTTCGTACTTCTTGAAGTTCTTGATGAAGCGGCCGGCCAAGTCCTTAGCCTTCTCGT
>ERZ773004.109-NODE-109-length-54524-cov-5.090235_pt1 | contig 54524 bp, 45 predicted proteins | sample MGYA00580667_ERZ773004 | MGnify/ENA primary metagenome ERZ773004 (study PRJEB29015, sample SAMEA2737963) | human oral metagenome | biome: human oral; feature: human-associated habitat; material: dental | place: China | collected 2123 ... | reverse complement strand
TGCTTTCGTGGTCAGCATAGTCGCAATCGTTCAACTTGCGCAATAAGCGTTTTGTACGTAATATTATCTGCTGCAATTCTGGGTCAACAGCATTAAAAAACTCACCATCTAAGGCTTTCTGACGTTCACTTTTCATAAGCAAAAGGTTTTAAATTGTTGAGTATATTGCTTAAAGAAAGACCCACTACCAAGGTAGGCAGGGGTCTGTTTGTTAATAAGCTACAACCTTCTCTAAGCGCCAACTCTTACCATTCTGCTTAAAGATGAGCTGCGTTTCAACACCATTAGACAACCCACGGAAGGTAACAATCCTGCGATCTGTGTCTGAATACTTCTGACCATAAAGGATGTTATAAATCATTTCGTGTGGAAGTTCTGGTAAGAAAGATGACCATTCTTCGGCAGGGATAGTCGTGTTGACTACATTTGTCTCCTCACCATTAGGGTCTGGACCTGAATAAGCTAATGAACTCTTCACAGCCCCTTTACCACCATTTGCGAAGAAGTGTGACAGGAAGGTATAGAAAGATGCGTTATAACTATCCTTGAATGTGATGTTACGAATCTGATTCAACTTCCAGCTACCATCCTGATGATCGAACCAATACTGCTCTATCGTACCTCTCTTTAAATGTATCTTCTCAACGATGACACTATCCAAGTCGGTAGACTTAGAGAACTTCATCTGTTTCTCATTATCAAAGATAAGCGTGTAATAGCCCTGTTTGCGGAAGAAATAATCCATCTTCCAGTTTCCACGAGTCAGCTCCGTAGTCTTTGTACCATTGACTACAGGCAGTGGGAACTTAATACGATTCATCTGCAACTTCTTATTAGCAATAAAGTTAAAGAAGAAGTCATCAAACAATTGGTCTGCTGCCTTTGGCATAGGAGTAGCAGCAATCACCTCCGTGGCAGAGTCAACGCTATCTACAGTGTCAGTGTCTTCTGCTGCTGTAGAATCAGTAGTTGTACTGTCATCACCATCAACTTTCTTGCTTGTGCAACCTGTAGTAACAGCTACCATAGCTACACACACACACACAATAAGTAAAAAAGCTTTTTTCATACTCTCTTTTTATTCATCTCAAATTTCCTGCAAATGTACAATATTTATTTCTAATAAGATAGGATTTTTATAAATTTATATTAGGGTAATTTCTCCGTTACGATTATAAATTGTACCTTTGCAGGAAAATAATCAAGAACTATGTTATTAGACAAGATAGAAGAACTTCTCAAGGAAGTGAGCGCACTCACGGCTAAGAGTGCTGATGATGTGGAGCAACTCCGTCTGAAATACCTTAGTAAAAAGGGTGAAATCAATGCGTTGATGAGCGAGTTCCGTAATGTAGCAGCCGACCAGAAGAAGGTTGTCGGCATGAAGATTAATGAACTTAAGCAGAGTGCACAGGATAAGATTAACGAACTCAAGGACCAGCTTGAAACAAGTGAGGCACAGAGTGATGATATCGACTTGACACGTACTGCTTATCCTATTAACCTCGGTACACGTCATCCATTGACGCTTGTGAAGAACGAGATTATTGATATCTTTGCTCGCATGGGTTTCACACTCTATCAGGGACCCGAAATCGACGACGACCTGCACGTGTTTACCAAACTGAACTTCGCACCCGACCATCCCGCACGCGACATGCAGGACACCTTTTTTATCGAGACAAATCCCAGCGATGTAACGAAGAATGTTATTTTGCGCTCGCATACGTCTAACGACCAAAGCCGAGTGATGGAACGCCAACAGCCACCCATCCGCGTAATTTGCCCAGGACGAGTGTTCCGCAACGAGGCTATCTCGGCACGTGCACACTGTTTCTTCCATCAGCTTGAAGGCTTGTACATCGACAAGAACGTGTCGTTTACCGATTTAAAACAGGTGTTGCTCACCTTTGCACGCGAACTTTTCGGTCCCGACACCGACATCCGCCTGCGCCCAAGCTATTTCCCCTTCACCGAACCAAGCGCAGAAATGGACATCTCTTGCCACATCTGTGGCGGCGAGGGCTGTGGATTCTGCAAGCATACAGGTTGGGTTGAAATCCTTGGTTGTGGCATGGTAGACCCCAATGTGCTTGAAGCCTGCGGCATAGACAGCACCGTTTATTCGGGTTACGCCTTTGGTTTGGGTATAGAACGCATCACCAACTTGAAATATCACGTGGCCGACTTGCGTATGTTCTCCGAGAACGACGTGCGTTTCTTGCAAGAGTTCCAATCGGCTAATTAAACCGCATGCAATGTGCTAGCCTTACTAAGGCACAAGCAAACAATAACAGTTATAAACCGTCGGCAATGTTGTCGGCGGTTTTTTTAGTGCAATCTTATATCCAAAGTAATGGGATATATCTAACCTCAATGCCCGCTGTTAAGAACAAGCACTACAAAAAATAAGTTCAAAATATTTAGGAGTATGATGAAACTCACCTGCTTAACTACTTAATAACGCAACAACTTTATAACAAACAAACATCATAACTTACACACTCATCAACTTACAAACTCATCAACTCATCAACATACAAGTCCACAAACTTACAAACTCATCAACTTACAAACTCAAAACTCAAAAAAACATCAACTCACTAACTTACAAACTCACAAACTTAAATTCCTATTTTTTATTTTACAAAACCGCTCAAAATTTCGATTCGTTCTAGCGAAAACATTGGTTAAAAAGGAGGTAGATTTACACTATTTCTAACCTTTTACGCCTTTTACTTTGTCTATTTTTAAGCATAGAACCTGCATTTTGCACCATTTTGCCTTTCTAGTTGCTTGCCAACTCGTATTTTTTTCAAGCCCAATTACCAGCATTTAGCCCCTAAAACCCCACTTTTTAATGGTCATTTTGCCCTTTTCTGCCATGTTTTTCATGGTTTGAAGAGGTTTTGTTTATACCATTGCAGTGGATATTTATGCTTTTCGTCTCGCTTTTAGCAGCATTTTGCCTTGTGTTTAGCACCAAAATGCCTTGCATTTAGCACCAAAACGCACTGCATTTAGCGGCATATTGCACCCTTTTAGCAGTAAATAGCCTCCCAAACTGGTGCAAATGACGGTTCTTAGACATAAAAATTCATTTTGCCTGCATGTACAACTAGCCCCTTTTTGCATCAAAACAAACCTTCGCGAGAATCGATTATTTGCGGCAAGATGGGCGCTTGATGGCGAGAAGGGCAGTCAGGATGTTAAAATCTATGCCGAAAAGCGGACAAAATCAATTGACGAGTTAACAAGCGGATGAGAAGAAAAGTTAATAAACAGCCAATTCTATAAGAAAACAAGTGGGCAAGAGAACGAGTTAACAAGTGGATGAGAAGACAAGTTAATAAGTTGATAAATTAGCAAGAAAACAAGTTGACAAGAGAACGAGTTGGCAAGTGGATGAGAAGTCAAGTTAATAAGAAGACAAGAAATTTTTATCTTAACTTTCTCCACAGAACAAGTCTACATCAAAATAAGGTACGTTACTTGTATTAGCCTCTATCAGCGAGGTTATACGCAATCCGTTTGTTCTAAACAGCCCGCATCAATAAGCACCAAGTTGTCTTAGCTTGATACATTTAGCCCTTTGCAGGCTTAATTCAATGTCTGCAAAGGGCCATTATCTGTTTATTTAGCAAAAGGGAAACTGTGCCAAGGACTCTTCGGGTTCTCTATCAGTTTCTTCACAACATCTGCCTGCATCTTCAATTGGATACCACTACCAAGCCAAAGGGCGTACCCAATGAGGTAACTCTTGCCATAATCTTCCCAAGAAGTGAGCGACTGATGGGCAAACTCGTCGGCAGCATCTACATATTGCCACATTTCTTCCTCGCTGATATACTTACACTCGGCACACAAACGAGCGAGATATACTAGGATAGAAACGTAATAACCATCTGCCCCAATACGCACAAAGTCTGTTTCGTCCTTAACTATTCCTAGTTTCACGAGTTTAGGCATCATCTTAAAAGCATTCTCTATCTGTTTGGCACAAGCCCGCGCGTCTTTATCCAACACAAAGGTGTCGTTGAGATACTTATCGATAGGTTGCTGCTCTTTAAGTTTGAAAGCTTCGCCGATATGTGGTATAAAGTTTTTTGTACAAGCGACCTTAAAGTCGTTTAATAAGTTGATAGCCGAGTCGTGCCCGTCAACGTCCCAATGCTCCTTTAAGTAATCCTCACGCTCTATTCGGGTCATACCAGTCTTGAGGCTGTTCAATATCCCCTTATCGTATGCTGCGCTTACACTGCTCAAAAGCATCTTACGTTGTTGGTCTTTGGTTAATGTGGTTTTATCATCCATACGTAGGCCACCAAATATTTTAAGCACAAGGCTTTTAAGTTGACCCATGTAAATATACAATCCACCCAAAACGGCAATGGCAGCAATGCCATAAATAATCCAAGTTAACGGGCCACTTTCGCCATCTCCCGAACCTCCGCCACGTACCCTTATGCGAAATCTAGCAGCAGCGGCAACTTGTTGTGCAACGAGACACAACATGAACATCATAGTAACAATGGTTTTCTTTTTCATAGAATTACTCTTCATGATATTTATATTCATTATAGATATATGTATCTTGCCCGCCGCAAAAACACGGCGGACAAGAAGTTATATTAAGTTCCATTTGCTCAACCAATGCTTATTATGCAAAAGGAATCCGTTTCCAAGGACTCTTCGGACTAGAATACATATCCTTTGCATGGCCAGCCATCACTTCAAAGTAGTTGGCTGTACCACACCACAAGCACCGACCGATGATGTAACTCTTGCCGAAATCTTCCCAAGAAGTAAGCGTTTGGTGGGCTATTTCGTCCGCTGCATCAATGTATTGCCACATTTGTTCGTCAGTGATATACTCGTGTTCACGACACAATCTGGCCATGAACACCAACCTACCAGCATCCCAAGCATCAGGTCCGATACGTACGAAGTCGGCTTGGTCTTTAATGAGTTGTACCTTTATTAAAGAGTCGATAGAGCCAAAAGCAAACTGAACTTGTTCCCAACAGTCGCGCATGTCATCTTCATCTTCAAGATTTTCGGTGATGTACTGCTGGATAGCGCGCTTGTTTTGAAGTTTCAGAGCTTCTACAACAAGGGGAAAGAAACGGCGTGTACCTGCGTGTTGCAGATAGTCGAGCGTATCAATTGCCGATGCTTTATCGGTAATTCCCCAACCCTGACCAAACATTTTCTGCCGCCCACCATACGACATGCCTGTCTTAACCACATTCATAAACGTGCCTTTCTGTGCAGAAAAGACACCACTCAAAAGCAGTTTTCGCTGCTGTTCCTTGCTTAACGTGGTGGTTTCATCTATACGAAACCCACCAAATATGGCATAATAGAAAGATGAAAGAAATGAAAACATACTTAGTTTAGTGTAATGAACGTTATTTCTTCTTACCCTTTACAACCTTCTGTGCAGCTGTTTTCTCAGGCATCTTGTTCTCTGGACGTGTAAAGCCGTCCTTTTGTGCGCGCTCGCTCATGGTCTTAATGCGCTTGTCAAGGTCGGGGTGAGAAGAGAACATACGTTTCCACTTGCTGTCTTTCTGGTAGCCTGCATCTTCTTCAAGTTTCTTCAATTTTTCAAACGACAAAGCCATGGCCCAAGGGTTCTTGTTGTTCTTCTTCAAGAACTCATAGCCGTAAGCGTCGGCATTGCTTTCTTGCTTTTGCGAGTAAGTAGCGTTCAGTAGAGCCTCGCCGAGGTCGCCAAGCTGTGAATCGGTAAGTGCGGCAGCCTTACCATTGGTTGAAGACACACCATCTTTTAATGCCGAAGTAAGCAGGGCTGTGCGGAATGCGTTCTTTGAATCCTTGTGGGCAACGTGTCCAATCTCGTGTCCGATAACACCAAGCAGTTCCTCGTCGGTCATGATGTCCATCAAAGAAGAGAAAACGCGCACACTACCGTCGGCACATGCAAAGGCGTTCACGTCTACAACATAGTACACCTTAAAGTTCAAAGGAATGCCTTCAACTTGGGTCAATCCGGCCGTAAGTTTCTTCAAACGGATGGCGTAAGGGTTGTCGTCGGGGCAAACTTGATTGTGTTTGTCCATCCAATCGATGTATTCCTTAACGTAATTCACTACGTCGGCATCAGTCAAAGTTACAGCTTTGGCAGCCTTTGCTGCACCGCCGACAGCCTTTTTAAGGTTAAACTGGGCCATTGCAGGCATTGTGCTTAACATACTGAAAGCAACAACGAACAAAAGAGATAATGTTTTTTTCATAAAAAAATGTACTTTATAAGGTAAATTATATCGCAAAGGTAAATAAAAAAGCGTTAACATTAAATCGTTTCCCATTTTTTAACACTAACAATCCAGCAGTAAGCACGATTCTCCCTTAACAGTTAGGAACAATTCATGCTTGTTAAATAGGCATACTTCAATCTAAAAAATGGTCAAAAACACACCTTTTATCGAGAATAGAATTCAGTTATAACCAGCCAACAATCAGACAAGACCACTGTAAACCTTTTATATTTACGTCTAACTCTTATGTTATTTTTCTAAAATACACGTAATTGTTGAGCCTGGTATTGAATACGTTAAAGCCTAAAAGCTAAAAGCTAAATTCTATAACCCTTAATAACCATTCCAAGCGTTGCAGGAAGTTTTTTAAAAGTGCCTTTAACTAGGTTTCGAACATAAGATGAGCGCAGATGAGCAGGAAAATGAAGTGTTCCTGCATTAGAACCCGACACAACAGACACCCCTACATAATAAGTACTGCCTTTCTTTAAGGTAATGTCCCCTTGCGTTTTAATCTTTATATGTGTGTTTTGGTTAGCAGGAGTCAATGCAAGATAAAGCGGTTTTGACTGAACTGGCTCGAACTTTGCGCCATGAACCTCGTACACAATAAGGCGAACAACACATTGCTGATACGTACACTCCTCCACTTTCATGTCGAAACTCGCCACCACATAGTCTCTTTTCGCACTAAACAATGGTCCCATTTCTACCTTTCCCTGCTGTTCTTTCCCAAATGCGGCATCGCCAGGGAGTTTCATTCCACGCCCTACAATTGTTTCCAGCTTTGTCTGCTTAGCAACAATGTCTACGCTACCCAAATTATACGCCCGTTCTTCTAGCATAACGTTCACATTTCCTTGCTGAAACACACTGCGCGGAACTAGTTTCGTTTTAAAGCTTATGTGGCTAACGTTTATGTCGGCAGTAACACTGTGGGGTAACTGCAAATTAAAGTGTCCATCAGCATCCGAAATGCAAAACAGGCTGTCCACGCTAATTGTTGCGTACTCTATACCATGCCCACTAGCATCTACAACTCGCCCCGTTACTTTCGTCTGACCATTAGAAGGCAATACAAAAGCGAGATTTAATACGATAAAAAGAAACAAGAACCTTTTCATGCGCTATTGAATTAAATGATAAAGACTTGAAGAGACCACCAATATCAGAAAACAAAAATACAAAAATAAAACGAAACACTTACGATATCTAATCACAAATAAACTTCAAATAAGGCCTAACAACACATCTATCGCCCCCAACAGCACACACAAGCCCCCAACAGCAAGCAACCAAGTCGCCCTTGAACACTTTTGTTCGCAAGCCCAAACGCCTCGTCGAAAACCTAATTAGCCAACCAAGCGAAGCACGTTATATGCCACAACCACACGCCAATGCAAGCCGAGAAAACAAGGCGACATGACGTTCAAGCCGCCATTAATTTGCATAATCCAATGAAAACCACTACCTTTGCATGGTTGTATCCGAAAAATTAGTCGGCAAACAACACCCTTTCAAGTTGTACATAATTACAAATCAAGATAAAAGAGAATGATAACTGTTACAAATCTTGCTATTCAATTCGGTAAGCGAGTGCTCTACAAAGACGTGAATATGAAGTTCACATCAGGAAACATCTATGGTATCATCGGAGCCAACGGGGCGGGTAAGTCAACCCTTCTCAAAGCTATCAGCGGAGAACTGGAACCCAACAAGGGAACAGTTGAGCTAGGACCAGGCGAGCGCCTCTCTGTTTTGGATCAAGATCACTTTAAATTCGACGAATATCGCGTTATCGACACCGTTCTGATGGGCCACGAAAAACTGTGGAAGAACATGAAAGAACGCGAGGCACTATATGCTAAAGAGGAAATGACCGAAGAAGACGGAAACCGCGCGGCCGTGCTCGAAGAAAAGTTTGCAGAGATGAACGGCTGGGAGGCCGAAAGCGACGCAGCGCAGATGTTGAGCAACCTAGGCGTAACCGACGCTTTGCACTACAAGCAGATGAGCGACCTATCGAACAACGAGAAGGTGCGCGTAATGTTGGCAAAGGCACTCTTTGGCAACCCCGACAACCTGTTGCTCGACGAGCCTACCAACGACTTGGACCTCGATACCGTGAACTGGCTCGAAGAATACCTAGGCAACGTGGAGCAAACGGTGCTTGTGGTTAGTCACGACCGTCACTTCCTCGATGCAGTAAGCACCCAAACGGTGGACATCGACTTTGGAAAGGTTACCATTTTCTCTGGTAACTACTCGTTCTGGTACGAAAGTTCGCAGCTAGCCTTGCGCCAAGCGCAGAACCAGAAGCAAAAGGCCGAAGAGAAACGGAAGGAATTGGAGGAGTTCATTCGTCGTTTCTCTGCCAATGTGGCAAAGAGCAGGCAAACCACTTCGCGTAAAAAGATGCTCGAAAAGCTTAACGTTGAAGAGATCAAACCTTCGAGCCGCAAATATCCCGGCATCATTTTCCAGATGGAACGCGAACCAGGCAACCAAATATTAGAGGTAGAAGGCCTCAAAGCAACCGACAACGAAGGCAACGTTTTGTTTGACAACGTGTCGTTCAACGTGGAGAAAGGGCAAAAAGTGGTGTTCCTCAGCCACAATCCCAAGGCCATGACGGCACTCTTCGAGATTATCAACGGCAACCGCGAGGCCGAAGCTGGCACCTACAAGTGGGGCGTAACCATCACCACGGCCTATCTTCCACTAGACAACACGGCGTTCTTCGACAGCAAACTCAACCTTGTAGACTGGCTTAGCCAATACGGCCCAGGTAACGAGGTGGTAATGAAAAGCTATCTAGGGCGCATGCTCTTCTCAGGCGAAGACGTGTTGAAAGAGGTGAACGTGCTATCGGGAGGCGAGAAAATGCGTTGTATGATTGCGCGCATGCAAATGAAGAACGCCAACTGCCTGATACTCGACACGCCCACCAACCACCTCGACTTGGAAAGCATTCAGGCCTTCAACAACAACCTCGTTGGCTTTAAGGGTAACATTCTCTTTGCCAGCCACGACCACCAATTCATACAGTCTATCGCCGACCGTATCATCGAGCTTACGCCCAATGGCACCATCGACAAGTTGATGAGCTACGACGATTACATCTACGACCCTGCCATTAAGGAGCAAAGGGCTAAAATGTATAATGCCTAAAACAGGTTGGCAAGGTATTTGCTAAGTTACTTTACAGATACGATTAAAACAGTAAACAAACAAATACGCATTTGGAATGAACGACAATATGACAGACGAAAACATGGAAAAGAAGGCCAATGGCAACCTCGACAACAACGAGGAGGCTGTTGACCTAAACCAAGATGCACCCCAAGAAGAAACCAACGAGCCACAAGAACAGCCGCAACAAACCGAAGAGGAATCCCAAACGGAGGAAGAAAAACTTGCTAAACAGCTCGAAGAGTTGAAAGACAAGTATCTACGCACCGTGGCCGAGTTCGAGAATTTCAAGCGTCGCACGCTAAAAGAAAAGGCCGAACTCATTCTCAACGGCGGCGGAAAAACCATCACGGCCATACTACCCATCATCGACGACATGGAAAGAGCCATAGAAAACGCACACAAACAAGAGTGTGTAGATGCTGTGGAAGAGGGATGGGAACTGATTTACAAGAAATTGCTCAGCACGCTCGAAGGAATGGGCGTGAAGAAAATGGAGGTAGACGGGAAAGACTTTGACGTTGACTTCCACGAGGCCGTGGCAATGGTGCCAGGCATGGGAGATGAAAAGAAAGGAAAAATAATCGACTGCCTGCAAACGGGATATACCCTTAACGATAAGGTGATAAGGCATGCCAAAGTGGCGGTTGGACAATAATTGATGGGGCTGGAAAGGAAAGAAAATGGCTAAAAGAGATTATTATGAAGTGCTGGGCGTTGACAAAAACGCCTCGGAAGACGAGATAAAAAAAGCTTATCGCAAACTCGCCATCAAATATCACCCCGACAAGAACCCCGGCGACAAAGACGCGGAAGCGAAGTTTAAGGAGGCTGCCGAGGCTTACGACGTGCTACACGACCCCGAAAAGCGCAAGCAATACGACCAATTTGGGTTCGATGGGCCTGCCGGCATGGGCGGTAGTGGTGGATTTGGCGGTGCCGCCAGCATGGATATGGACGACATTTTCTCCATGTTCGGCGACATCTTTGGCGGACATGGCGGATTTTCTGGTTTCTCCGGTTTCGGCGGAGGGACTAGATCAAGGCAGCATGTGCAATTCAGAGGCAGCGATTTGCGACTGAAAGTGCGACTAACTCTGCAAGAAATAGCAACGGGCATCACCAAAAAGTTTAAGGTTAAGAAAGATGTGACGTGTGCACACTGCCACGGAACAGGAGCAGAAGCGGGTAGCGGAACGGAGACTTGCCCCACTTGCCACGGTCAAGGCATCGTTACCAAGACCGTTAGAACCATGTTGGGCATGATGCAAACGCAAACCGAATGCCCAACGTGTCACGGAGAAGGAACGGTCATCAAGAACCCATGCCAAACTTGTCACGGAACGGGTGTAACCAAGGGCGAAGAAGTGGTGGAAATTAAAATACCTGCTGGCGTAGCCGAAGGAATGGTTGTGAACGTACCCGGTAAAGGCAACGCAGGTAAGCGCAACGGCATAACAGGAGACATACAAGTATGTATTGAGGAAGAGCCTAACGATACTTTTATTCGCGACGGCAACGACCTTATATATAATGAACTGCTAGATTTCCCCACGGCAGCATTGGGCGGAAGCCTCGAAATACCATTGGTAGACGGTGGAAAGGTGCGCATGAAGGTTGCACCAGGCACACAACCCGGCACGGCATTGCGTCTGCGTGGTAAGGGATTGCCCTCTGTTCAAGGCTACGGACCAGGCGTGGGCGACCTCATCGTTAACCTGAGCGTGTATGTGCCCAAAACGCTGTCGAGCGAAGAGAAGGTTTGCTTGGACAAACTAGCCCAAAGCGACAACTTTAAAGGCGACAGAGTTACCAAGCAAACGATATTTCAGAAATTCAAGAATTACTTTAACTGATGAACTATCAGGAGACAATTCAGTACCTTTACAATAGCACCCCTGTTTTCGAACATGTGGGTGCTTCTGCATATAAGGAGGGTTTAGACAATTCGCTAGCGTTAGACTCCCACTTGGGCGCACCTCATCGCGCCTTCAAAAGCATCCATGTGGCAGGAACAAACGGCAAAGGCTCTACCGCACACACGCTTGCTGCCATACTACAAGCCTGCGGCTACCGCGTAGGCCTATACACTTCGCCACATTTGGTAGACTTTCGCGAACGCATTCGCATCAACGGCGAGCCGCTTTCAGAATCTTATGTTGTGGATTTCGTTGCCCAACACCGTGCATTTTTCGAACCTCTTCACCCATCGTTCTTCGAACTAACCACTGCTATGGCTTTCAGTTATTTTGCCGAAAGCCATGTTGACGTTGCAGTTATCGAAGTGGGCTTGGGCGGTAGGCTCGATTGCACCAACATCATCAGCCCCATTCTCTCGGTCATCACCAACATCAGCCTAGACCATACGGGCTTTCTCGGCAGCACATTGGCTCAAATTGCCGTCGAAAAAGCAGGTATCATCAAGCCCAATACCCCCGTGGTGGTGGGCGAAACCACTGCGGAAACACGCCAAGTGTTTGAAAATACTGCGAAAGAACGGCATGCGCCTGTGGTTTGGGCCGAACAGAATGCTGAAGTTTTGCAGTGGCAACACCGCAACGAGGGGGGTATCAGTCTGCAAACGCGCAGCTTTGGCAACATGGTTTTCGAACTAGGCGGCAACTATCAGCACCACAACGCCAACACCATCTTAACCGCCGCACGGCAATTGCAAGCCTTAGGCTTTGACATAACCGACAAAGAGGTGGGTCAAGGCATGGCCACAGTATGCCAATCAACAGGCTTACAAGGCCGTTGGCAAATCTTAGGGCATGCGCCTTTGGTGGTTTGCGACACTGGTCACAACGTTGCAGGCTGGCAATACCTCAGCTCTCAAATTCGTGCACAAAGCTATCGCACGCTCAGAATGGTGTTCGGCATGGTAGACGACAAGGATTTAGACACCGTTCTCACCCTGTTACCCAAAGAGGCAACCTATTATTTCACGCAAGCAAGTACACATCGGGCCGTACCCTGCGAGGTTGTGGCGCAAAAGGCCGAAAAGAATGCACTGCATGGCACTATATATAATAATGTGTATGCAGCTTACAAGACCGCACTAAGCGATGCCGCAAAAGACGATTTTGTATTTGTTGGCGGCAGCAGTTATGTGGTGGCCGATTTGCTTTCAAATCTTAAAATGTACTCAGAAAACACGGAATAAGACATGCCAAAGAAAAAAGCAAAATCTACTTCAAACCCTTAAAAACACGCACAAACCTACCAATATCAAACCATATATTATCAAAAAGAAAGCGGTGGAGCCTCCTGTTGAACATTTTTAACAGGAAACCACCGCTTTTAATATATTAATATTTGTTGCATTCAGTTTTTTTCGTTTACTTTGCAACAAAGTATAACTAAAAGCTTTCTTTTATGACAAACACAGATAAGGTACAAAACGTATGCGGGCTGAAACGCGAAGACTTTCAGACTCGCATCAACGGAAAAGAAACCGATTTGTATATTCTCCGCAACAAGGATGGAAACGAGGTAGCCATAACCAACTATGGCGGGGCGATTGTGGCCATTATGGTTCCCGATAAACACGGAAACCTGGCCAATGTGATACAAGGCCACGACAACATACAAGATGTTGTGAACTCGCCCGAACCCTATCTCTCTACCCTTGTGGGCAGATATGGCAACAGAATTGCCAAAGGCAAGTTTCAATTACATGGTAAAGAGTACAGTCTTCCCATCAACAACGGCCCCAACTCGTTGCACGGAGGAAAGAAAGGCTTTAACGCCAAGGTGTGGGATGCACTGCAAATGAACGACACCACCCTTGTATTGAACTACATAAGCGCATACGGCGAAGAGGGTTTCTCGGGTGAACTAAAAACAACGGTTATCTATACCTTCACCGACGACAACGAATTGGTTATCGAATACATGGCCAAAACAAACAAGAAAACAGTAATCAACCTTACAAGTCACGGCTTTTTCTCATTGGCTGGCATCGCCAACCCCACACCAAGCATTGAAAATTTAGAGTGCGAAATCAATGCAGACTTTTATATTCCTATCGACGAGGTGAGCATTCCCACAGGAGAAATACGTTTCGTAAAAGGTACGCCGTTCGATTTCAGAACGCCAAAAACCATCGGACAAGACATAGACGCCGACCACGAACAAATTAAAAACGGTGCCGGTTACGACCACTGCTTTGTGCTTAACAAGCGTGAAGAGGGCGAATTAAGCTTTGCCGCACGTATTATGGAACCTGTAACGGGTCGCACGATGGAGGTTTCTACCACCGAACCGGGCGTACAACTCTACACCGACAATTGGGCCGACGGCTACAAAGGGCAACATGGAGCCACCTTCCCACGAAGAAGCGGCATCTGCTTTGAGGCACAACACTTCCCCGATTCGCCCAACCGCCCCTACTTCCCCTCGGTGGTATTGAGCCCCGGCGAACAATATAAGCAGAAAACAATTTATAAATTCGGAACGATAGCTTAAACATTCATCAACAGTAGGCCCACTCTTGAAAAGTGCCTGCAACGCCTTTGGTAAGCCATTGCCCCGTTTTTCTGCCCCTTCGTTGTGAAGATAGCCAACGAAAAAACGTAGAAGACAGCAAGCCTACCACGTATCAACAGAACGCAAACAGGCAGAGCGGCCTTTAAAAGACAAGCCATAACTAAAAGCATTTATTACTAAAACGAAAATGGAAAATAAACAAGCAAAAAGTGGTAGCATAGTAGCCATTGTCACAATGATGTTCCTCTATGCAATGATTTCATTCGTGACAAACCTCGCCGCACCTATCGGTATTATCTGGAAAAACGCTTTCCAAGGCGATAGTGCCAACACAGTAGGCATGCTCGGCAACGCAATGAACTTCCTAGCTTACCTATTTATGGGCATCCCCGCAGGTAAGCTGCTTTCTAAAATCGGCTACAAGCGCACCGCTCTTGTTGGTATAGCCCTTGGTTTCATTGGCGTGCTGGTGCAGTTCCTTTCTGGTGGCGTAGGCGATAAGGTTGCGGGCTTTTCCGTTTACCTGCTAGGCGCATTCATCTCTGGTTTCTGTGTGTGTACACTTAACACCGTTGTAAACCCCATGCTCAACCTCTTGGGTGGCGGCGGCAACCGTGGTAACCAGCTAAACCTTGTAGGTGGAACGCTTAACTCGCTTTCTGGTACGCTAACGCCTATGCTCGTGGGTGCGCTTATCGGCACAGTAACGGCCAAAACGGCTATGGTAGACGTCAACCTTGTGCTATATATCGCCATGGGTGTGTTTGCAGCAGCCTTCGTTGCACTGCTCTTTATCCCCATATCCGACCCAGAAATGGGTAAAACTACGGCCGAAACGGTGTACGAAAGAAGTCCGTGGGCATTCCGTCACTTCGTCCTTGGCACCATCGCCATATTCATTTACGTGGGCGTTGAGGTTGGAATACCCGGCACTTTGAACTTCTACCTATCCGATACCAGTGCCAATGGCGGTGGACTAGACCCTGCAACGGCCGTTAAGATTGGCGGTTTTGTGGCTGGAACCTATTGGTTCCTCATGCTTGTAGGCCGTTTCTCGGCAGGATTCATTGCCGATAAGGTTTCTAGCAAGTCCATGATGATTGTCACAGCAAGCTTTGGCATTTTCCTTATACTGTTGGCTATGGTTCTAGGCAAGAGCACAACGATGGCCATGCCCGTGTTCACTGGTTCGTCGTTCCAGCTTGTTACGGTGCCCATAGCAGCGCCGCTGTTGGTTCTTTGCGGCTTGTGCACCTCGGTTATGTGGTCTAGCATCTTCAATTTGGCCAACGAAGGCCTCGGAAAATACTCTGCCGCTGCCTCTGGCATCTTTATGATGATGGTTGTTGGTGGTGGTGTTCTGCCCCTCATGCAGAACTTTATCGCCGACTATGCGGGCTACCTCATCTCCTACTCCATACCGCTCATCGGCTTGGTATACATTCTTTTCTATGCGCTTATCGGCAGCAAGAATGTAAATAAGGACATCCGCGTGGACTAACCCCCAGCTAAACGCGAAACAATTAAGTATTAAACAAATTCCATACATCATTAACCTAAAACACAACAACATGATGGATATCGAACATGTAAGAAGTCGCTTTATCAAGCACTTCGACGGAAAGACCGGCAACATATACGCATCACCCGGACGTATCAACCTTATTGGCGAACATACCGACTACAATGGCGGGTTCGTTTTCCCAGGAGCGGTAGACAAAGGCATTATGGCCGAGGTACGCCCCAATGGAACCGACACGGTGATGTGCTACTCTATCGACCTGAAAGACCGCGTAGAGTTTAAGGTAGACGACCCCAAAGGACCACACACAAGCTGGGCAAGATACATCTATGGCATTATACAAGAGATGAAAAAACTAGGTGTAAACGTCAAAGGCTTTAACACCGCCTTCTCTGGCGACGTGCCACTTGGAGCCGGAATGTCATCATCGGCCGCACTCGAAAGCTGCTTTGCTTTCGCTCTGAACGACCTCTTTGGCGACAATAAGGTGTCTAAATGGGACATGGTGCTTGCAGGACAGGCCACCGAGCACAACTATTGTGGCGTAATGTGCGGCATTATGGACCAGTTTGCAAGTGTATTCGGACAAGAAGGAAAGCTCATGCGACTTGATTGCAGGTCGAGAGAATTCGAGTATTTCCCCTTCAATCCACAGGGATATAAGCTCGTTTTGCTCGATTCTAAGGTGAAACACGAACTCGCATCATCGGCTTACAACCACCGAAGAAAGAGTTGCGAAAACGTGGTTGCCGCCCTTAATGCCAAGTTCCCTGAGAAGAAGTTTGAAACTTTGCGCGATGCCGACTGGCAAGAACTTGATGCAGTGAAGGCAGACGTTTCGGAAGAAGACTTCAAACGCGCACACTTCGTGCTTGGAGAGAAAGACCGCGTGCTGGCCGTTTGCGATGCTTTGAATGCCAGCGACTACGAAACGGTGGGCAAAAAGATGTACGAAACACACGAAGGACTGAGCAAAGAGTACGAGGTTTCGTGCGAAGAGCTAGACTACCTGAACGAATTGGCCAAGGAAAATGGCGTTACGGGTAGCCGTATCATGGGCGGCGGTTTCGGTGGTTGCACCATCAACCTCGTTAAAGACGAACTTTACGACAAGTTTATAGCAGATGCTAAGCAGAAATATGCAGCCAAATACAAGCACGAACCCGCCGTTTACGACGTGGTAATTGGCGATGGTTCGCGCAAGGTTTGCTAATAACGCATTGCCAATTCAGGCTCATTGCCTGCCCATTGGCCGTTAAGCAATAAAATGAAAGAGGATGTGCACAGCTTGTCACATCCTCTTTTTTACGCATCTTATCCATTCGCGCCAACACGATGCACATTCCAAATACACATCCTTATATGTAATGGTGCATCGATTTGGCTAAACAGATTAGTGATTTTAAGGCAGGTTCTAAAAATAACCTTTGTTGTATTTAGAACATGCCTTAAGTCAGAACAAGGCCAAATAAATATCGAAAGCAGCAACAATATGAACATAAAAACAAAGGCATTACTAAAAGAATACGCCGCACGCTATGAAACAACGGCCTTCTTAAAGGAAGACCCAGCACGCTTTATGCACCTTGTTCAGGGCACAAACAACCAAGAAACGATGGCTTTCATTGCGGCAAACCTAAGCTATGGAAACCGAAAACAATTCTTCCCAAAGATAAATTTCGTGCTGGAAAAGTCGCAAGGCGAACCTTACAACTGGGTGAAAAGCAGACTGTTTGAACAAGACATACCGCCAACCGACGACTGTTACTATCGCCTTTACACCAAAAGGATGATGAATAGTTTCCTTAAAACGCTGCAAAAGCTATTAACTGAACACCATTCTCTGCACCAATACGTACAGGCAACAGCCGCCAACGATGCCGAAACGGCCGTGGTTGCGCTTTGCAAATACTTTGCAGCGCATGGGCAAGAAGGCATCGTTCCCATCAATGCACGCTCTGCTTGCAAGCGCATTTGCATGTTTCTGCGGTGGATGGTACGCGACAATTCGCCCGTAGACTTAGGCATTTGGAAAGACACCATCGACAAACGCACCCTCATCATGCCGCTAGACACCCACGTCTTGACACAAGCACAACGCCTAAAACTGCTCAAAAGCAAGTCTACCTCCATGTCTATCGCCAAGAAACTGACTGCCGAAATGGCCAAAGTATTCCCCAACGACCCACTAAAAGCCGACTTCGCGCTGTTTGGATATGGCGTAAACGATGGACAGGAGATTTAAAAACAAACGATGAAAAGACAAGAGTTGTCAGCTTGTTAACACACAAAACCATTAAACTACAAACTCATAACCCCACCGACTCACAATAACAACAACTTATTACCTCATAAACTCACTACCTCACCAACTTATAAACTTACTACCTCATCAACTAATAACCTAACGAACTCACGAACTTATAAACTCACAAACTTATAAACTCATGAACTCACCAACTTATAAACTCACTACCCCACCAACTCATAACCTCCACAAGCCTACACTTCAAAAGGATGCAAAAAGTTGAAACAATCTTTCAGCTCTTCGTAAATGCGTTGCACAGGCAAGCCCATCACGTTGAAGTAACTACCTTCGATGCGTTGAACGCCAATGTATCCAATCCATTCTTGAATGCCATAAGCCCCAGCCTTGTCAAAGGGACGGTAGCTATCCACATAAAAACTAATCTCATCGGCAGTCAGTTCTTTAAACCAAACCACCGTTGTTACGGCAAAACTACGCTGCCATTGACGTGTAGACAGCGTAACACCCGTTATCACCTCATGGCTCTTGCCGCTCAACAAGCCCAACATACGCCTTGCATCTTCGGCATCTTGCGGCTTTCCTAGTATCTGTCCGTCGCACACCACAACCGTATCGGCCGTCAAAACCACCTCGTTCTCGGCCATGGTGTCCAAGTATGCGGCCGCCTTAGCCTTCGAAATATGCACAGCCACATCGCTTACAGGCAACGCTGCGGGGTAACTCTCATCGATGCCACGTATCAATCGCACCTCAAAGTCGATACCCAAGCCCCGCAACAACTCTTTTCTTCTTGGCGAATTACTCGCCAACACCAATCTATTCTTCATTTTCTTCGTGCTTAATCAATGTTTACCAGCCAAAGGCCTTGGCATCTTTCATCCACAATCCCTTTGCGCGCAGAGTCTGCTCGATAACTTCTCGTCCGCAACCCATACCACCAGCGCAAGTGGTTACATAGCGACTAACAGACTTAATGTCGGCGCAAGCATCGGCAGGACAACAAGCACAGCCACAACGAGCCATCACTTCGTAGTCGGGAACGTCGTCGCCAACAAACATCAGCTCATCGTCCGCATAGCCATAGCGTGCCTTAAAGTCCTCATAAGCCAGCAACTTCACGCCAGCCTTCATGTAAATGTCTTCTACGCCTAAGCCTTCAAAGCGCATACGCACGGCCTTGGTGTCGCCACCTGTGATGATGCAGATGCGCAAACCCACCTTTTGGGCAAACTGAATGGCGTAACCATCCTTGATATTCACCGTGCGCAGGGGTTCGCCATCGGCAGAAAGCGTGATGGTAGATGCCGACAGCACGCCGTCTACATCAAAAATGATGGCGCGAATGCGCTGTAAGTCATAGTTTATCATTGCGTTATGTATTTGCCAGTTTATGTATCATTTCGCTCATTAGCTCGTAAAGTCGGCGTTCTTCGGCATCGTCGATAAGGTTCATTTGCCGCTCCATCACCGCCTTATCCATTCTAACGGCAGGGCCTGTTTGTGCATCCTTGGGCGACAAGCGATGCACCTTGGCTGCCGTTTCGTCAATCAGCGGCAACAACAACCCAAAGTCAAGCCCCCTGCGTTTCAGCGTTTCGTTGGCCAACGAGTAGCATAAGTTCACGAAATTGCACCCAAACACCGCCGCCAAATGAACGATGCGCCGGTCGGCACTGGTAGTTAAGCGCACATCGTGGCTCAAAGCGCGCGCCATTTGCAGCAAAACATTTTCCGAAAACTTGTTCGCACCCTCTATCAAACAAGGGATAGAAGAGAAATCCAGAGGTCTTTGTTTTGAAAACGTTTGCAAGGGATAAAACACACCGTAGTTTTTGGCCAACCCTTCAAACACGTTCATCGGCACACTTCCTGCCGTATGGGCAAACACGGCGTGCGGATTCAGCTGGCAAACTTGCGGGAGTACGCTTGCCAAGGCATCGTCTTTCAAGGCCAACAAATACACATCGGCATCGGCCGAAAGGCTTTCCAAGGTGTTAATGGCCGTTGCGCCCAAACGCACAGCCAATGTTTCGGCGGCCGTCTGCGTTCTACTGTACACCTGCGCCACGCTAAATCCAGCCCTTTGCAAAGCCAAACCAAGACTCGTGGCAAGGTTTCCTGCCCCAAGCAGTACTATTTTTATAGCTTTAATCTTGCTCATGCCTGCTAGAAACCACCCACATGCACCTGTTCCCAGCGTGCATCTTCATCGTTTTTCATCGGCAATTCGCTCGCCTTATGGCCCAACGCAAGAATACAAAGCGTGTCTAACGTCTCTGGAATGTTCAATATGCCGCGCACAATGTCGGTTCCGCGCTCGCCACTATTCAGTCCGCGATTGCGCACCTGCACCCAACAGCTGCCCAATCCCAAGTCTTCGGCCTGCAATTGCATGGCCAAAGCCGCTATCGAACAGTCCTCAATCCAGCAGTCGTTCTCGGCAACATTGCCCAAAACCACCACAGCCACGGCCGCATCTTTCAGCAGGGCCGCCCCCGATTCCTTACATTCCGACAGCTTTTCGAGCGTTTCTTTATCTTCTACCACCACAAAATGCCACGACCTCCTGTTTTTGGCCGAGGGCGAAATAAGGGCGGCATTCAGCACCATGCTCAACTCATCGGCATCTATTTTCTCATTGGTAAACTTGCGGCAACTACGCCTGCGGTGCATCAAGTCGGCAAAACTATTCATCGTTTCTTCTCCTTATTCTATCTTGTTAATGTCCACTCCCTCGTATTCTTCCATAAATTGGAGCAAACAATTCTCGTAAACCTGCTTCTTTAATTTCAGTTCGATGGTGGCCACCAGCAAGTGCTGCCCATCGCCCAAGGCTTTTTCTTGCATTTCGTAGCTAACAATGGTCATATTCTTGGCTCTCATATCTTTCAGCACGGCCTTGATGTTGTCGTGCGAAGGTGTAGAAAGTGTCAACACAATGTGGCGTGTACCAATCTTACGCAGTATTAAGTGCAACGCTTCTAGGCAAATAAGCACCATTACCGTGGCCGAAGTAGCCAAGAGATACATACCCGAGCCACAAGTCAAGCCAATGGCCGACGTAACCCAAAGTCCTGCCGCCGTAGTTAGCCCATGTACCACATGTTTCTGAAAAATAATGATGCCAGCACCAATAAAACCAATGCCCGTAACCACCTGCGAGGCGATACGCGATGGGTCGAGCGACACGTTTTTCCCATGTTCTAGGATGAAGTCGAAACCCGAATGCGACAATATCATAAAGAGCGCACTGCCCAACGACACCAAGAAATGGGTTCTAAAACCGGCCTCTTTCGCACGATATTCGCGTTCTAAGCCGATTGCGCCGCCCAACATGCCAGCAATAAAAATTCTAAGTGCAAAGTCGATGTCCATAATTGCTTAATCATTATTGTTGTTCGATGGGCGCACAGCACCATCTACTAACCTTTATCATCACGCCCAGTTCGGGCACTTCTTTCAACAAAAAGTACTTTTTGCTGCTACGCACCAGCCTTCCTGTAAGACCTTTCAGCGGTCCGTGTTTCACTATCACGGGCGTACCGCTTTTTAGCTTGGCTTCCGTGGCCGACAAGAACTTGCGCATTTCTATTTCGGGACTGCACATCAGCATAAAGTCCAGCATCTGCTTAGAAGGTATTTCGTAGTACGTGCCAGTCACTTTATCCTTCCTTATCACCGACATCTTAAAGCGAGCGTTAGCAAAGATGCGCCGCAGTTCGCATTCTTCTTTGTCTTTCTTAACGAACACCAGATTAAACACAACGGGCTTGAAAATGGGCTTGCCGTCGTCATCGCCTGTTCGTTTACCGCTCCATTCCATCGGCACAAAGCATGTTAAGCCCGCAGAAGTGAAGTATGCCATTGCCTCGTTAAGCCGCAACGAAAACAAACGCACGGCATGCCACGGCTTACCGTCTTCCGTTAATTGTTGCGGAGAAGACAGTTCGTCCGTGTCTAACAATTCGTTACTCTCTTTTTCTATCTTGGGGATGCTGTGCATATCAGTGCTTTTAAGTTGCAAATATAAGGAAAAACCTGCTTATTACATACCTTTTCGTGAGAAAAAGCACTTTTCTAGCCGTGATAACCGAAACTCCCAATACTTCTCACACCAGAATGCCATGCCAATAGGCAAGTTGGAGTTGGCAAACTGGTCAACCTGTTAACTCAGAAACTCACCACTTATCAACTTAAAAATCAATAACTTCTCAACTTATAAACTCATTTACTTATAAACTCAATAACTTCCCAACTTATAAACTCACCAACTTCTCAACTAACAAACTCACCAACTTCTCAACTTATAAACTCACCAACTTTTCAACTTATAAACTCACCAACTTTTCAACTTATAAACTCACTAACTTCTCAACTTATAAACTCACTAACTTCTCAACTTATAAACTCACCAACTTCTCAACTTATAAACTCACCAATTTCTCAACTTACAAACTCGTTAACTTGTCAACTCGCCAACCAAATCTGTCCTATTTTCAGTGCAAATTTTAACATTATGAGTGCCTTTGTAATTCACCAACCGCCCACCCGACCGCAAATAATCGATTCTCGCGAGGGTTGATTTTGATGCAAAAGGGGGTGGTCTGTGAATGCAGTCAAAATGTATTTTTATTTATATAAACCGCCATTTACACCTCTTTTTGGGCTATTTTCAGCAAAATGCAGTGCATTTTGCCGCTAAATGCAATGCGTTTTGCCGCTAAATGCAATGCGTTTTGGTGCTAAATGCGGTGCATTTTGCCGCTAAATGAAGTGCGTTTTGGTGCTAAATGCAAAGCATTTTGCTGCAAAACGCAAGGCTAAATGCTGCAAAACGCAAGGCGAAAAGCATAAAAATACGTAGCAACGGTATAAATAAAACCTTTCTGAACCATTAAAAACATGGCTAAAAAGGGCAAAATGGCCATTAAAAAGTGGAGTTTTAGGGGCTAAATGCTGGTAATTGGGGTTGAAAAAATCGCAAGTCGGCAACAAAATAGAAAGGCGAAATGGTGCAAAATGCAGGTTATTGGTTTAAAAATAGACAAACCCCAAGGCTTGAAAGACTAGAAATAGTGGCTTTTCACCTACTTTTTAACCAATATTTTCGCTAGAATGGTGAGGCAAACAGAGTATGTTTTGTAAAGTATGTCGCAAAATTTTAAGATTGCGAGTTGATGAGTTGATAAGGTGTTGAGTTGATTAGTTTATAAGTTAGTAAGTTTGTAAGGACATGAGTTCATGAGGTTATAACCTAATAGTTATGGGCGAGTTTGGGCAAATTAATTTCTATTCCAAACGAAACAAAGAAGGGGTTTATTAGCTGTTTACACATAGCCAGCATGCCATCTCGTGTAAATTAGACCCTATTTATTTGGTGGTACGGAAACAAATAGCTAACTTTGCAATGTAATAACTACACAAGTAACACTTATGGAAGAGAAAAAGTATGCGTACAAATACCCACATCCGTCGGTTACAACCGATTGTATTATCTTCGGTTTCGATGGTGGAAAGCTGAAAGTTCTGCTTATAGAGCGAGGTCAGGACCCATATAAAGGCAAATGGGCATTCCCTGGTGGGTTCGTACAAATGGACGAATCGTGCGAAGAAGGCGCGTTGCGCGAACTGGAAGAAGAAACAGCACTGAAAGGAATGGCGGTGCAACAGTTTCACACTTACAGCGAACCTAACCGCGACCCACGCGAAAGGGTAATCACCGTTGCTTTTCTCGCACTGGTTCGTTTACAAGAGGTGAAGGCAGGCGATGATGCCCGTAAGGCGCAATGGTTTGCCATAGACGAGGTGCCACAGTTGGCTTTCGACCACGATGTTATTCTTCGCGATGCGCTGAAACATCTGCGCGAACGCATCCATTTTCAGCCTATCGGCTTTGAATTGCTGCCCGAAAAGTTCACCATGCGACAGCTACAAAACCTCTACGAGTCTATCCTCGATGTGCATTTCGACCGTGGCAACTTCTCGAAAAAGATGCTCCACTTCAACATTCTCACGCCACTAGACGAAACAGTAAAGCCTACCCCAAAACGGGAAGCACGCCTTTACCGCTTTAATAAGGAGAGTTACGACGAGTTAAAGCAAAAGGGATTTAGACTAGAATTTTAGGTGATAAAGGTTTATGGGGCTAGAAGTTGACTAGTTAACGGGATTACAAGTTCAGAAGACAACGTGTTAACAAGTTGACTAGTTCACGAATTGACGAGTTTACAAGTTGACTAGTTCACAAGGTTGTTAGTCTACAAGCTGACAAGTTGACAAGTTGACGAGGTTGTGAGTTTATGTGTTGTATTTCTCTCAAACTGGCTCAAAGTCATCACTCCCAAAGCTTATAACCAAACCTATTCACAGCAATTGACACTAAGGTGACGTAAATCAATAGCGAGAAAAACAATTATCACCCACAGAAAGGTGCAAGTTGCATGGCTTTTTCTAGGCCAACAACTTGCACCTTTTTATCTTGCGCTATTGTTACTTACGTATATAATCTTTCAGCGCGTCTACATATTCGGCAAAAGCCGTTCGTCCTTGGGCAGTTATTCGGCAAACGGTTCGTGGACGTTTGCCTTCAAAGCCCTTCTCCACTTCTATGTATCCTGCCTGGCTTAACTTATCAATTTGCACACTCAGATTACCCGCCGTGGCTTCTGTTCGCTCTTTTAAGTAAACGAAGTCGGCCTCATCAAGTCCCACGAGCAAAGAGATTATGGCCAGTCGAAGTTGCGAATGCAACAACGGGTCTAACTCTCTAAACATCATTTACCCTCTATTACGTTAAGCAAATGGCCAGGTAAAATCATGTTGAACACCGAAGCGAAACCAAAAAGCAAATGCCACCACACGCACGGGTGGCCAAATTGAAGGGTGTTTAGCATGTAGAACGAGACGATTGCAGAAACCAATGGCAGATAGGTTATGGCATGATTGCGAACAATTACGCCCGTCATCGAGGTGCCAACACTCACAAACAAGAGTGAGAAGGGCATCATGAGCGACATGTCGGTACTATGGGTAATGAAGGCAGAAACCAACAAATATACCGTAGAAAGGCAAAACATCACCCCCACAACAATCCAAACACTATTGATGGCACGGTCGATATAGGTTACCACCTTTGGCTTTTTAGACTTCCACGACACAAAGCCCCAACACAAAAACATGAGCCACCACAGTCCCGAAAACTGATTGTTATGGGTTAACTTAACACAGGCGAACACCACTATACTAAGAACAAATGCGAAATAACCAAAATAGAGAAATCGGTTTCCGCGACCTACTTCGAGGTTTTCTTTCGTCGACTCTATCATTCGAGCAATCAGTTCCAAACTCTCTTGCTCGTTAATTTTCTTCTCTTCCATCACTCATAATTTTTTAAAGTTACACTTCTTTTGAACGCCTTTCCCACTAATAAGCTTCGGCCGAGTAGCCATTCGTAGGGAAATAAACAAGTTTACGTTATAAACTTAGCAGCGAAAAAAACATTGGAACACACCTTTTAGGAACTATTTCCACTGCAAAGATAAATAAGTTTATAATATAAACCAATTGTTTTACGAAGAAAATTACATGCAAATGTAAAGTTTTAACATTTCGACAGCCATTAGGGAGAATAGTAAGGAAGAAGAAAACAAACTCACAACACCAACAGTTGTACATCTCAACACTTTCTGCCGACAAAATTTGCGCACTCGTCTGAATATGGCTAACTTCGCACATTGAAACGGGCAAGCCTTGTAAAGGCACTCCAAACGGTTAGTGCCGTGAGCGAAATAAGCAAGCATCAGCCCTTTGAAATAGGCGAGCAATAGCCCTTTAAAATAAAGCAAATGAAACCGCGCGACAAAGAAATACTCAACATAGCCATCCCCTCCATCATATCAAACATCACCGTTCCGCTGCTCGGAATGGTGGATGTAGCCATCATGGGACACCTAGGTAATGCCGCATACATCGGTGCAATTGCCGTGGGCAGCATGATTTTCAACGTTATTTACTGGCTGTTCGGATTCTTAAGAATGGGAACAAGCGGCATGACCTCGCAAGCATACGGAGCGCGAAACCTTGAAGAAGTGACCAAACTGCTTCTTCGTTCTCAGCTTATCGGCCTGCTTATCGCCCTCGCCATCATCCTTTTGCAATACCTCATCGCACAAGGCGCATTGTTCTTGATGCGGCCCACACCCGAAATCAGCCAAATGGCGCAACGCTATTTCAACGTCTGCATCTGGGGCGCACCCGCCATGTTGGGGCTATATGGTTTCATGGGATGGTTCATTGGCATGCAAAACACGCGCATACCCATGTTTATCTCCATCATGCAAAACGTGGTAAACATCTGCGTTAGCCTAGCTTTGGTGCTCTTTGCAGGCATGAATATCGAGGGCGTTGCCATCGGAACGTTGGTGGCACAGTGGTCGGGGATGCTCGCAGCCGTTGCGTTTTTCCTTGCGCTTTACCGTCCCAAGCTGCGCATGCACTTTAACATGAGGGGTGTAATTACCCATACAGCCATGACCTCCTTTTTCAAAGTTAACCGCGACATCTTTCTTCGCACCCTCTTCCTTGTGGCAGTTAACTTCTTCTTTACATCGGCAGGCTCGGCACAAGGCACAATGATACTGGCCGTAAACACGTTGTTACTTCAACTGCACACCATTTTTTCGTACTTCATGGACGGCTTTGCGTATGCTGGCGAGGCCGTAGGCGGCAAGTATTATGGTGCAAAAAACAAGCTGGCATTCAACGATACCATCCGCCGTTTGTTCGTTTGGGGCGGCGCAATGGTGCTTGCGTTCACCTTATTATATACGTCAGGCGGACGTAGTTTCCTGGAATTGCTCACCAACGACCAACAAGTGATCGCCTCTGCCCTACCCTATTTCGGTTGGACCATCGCCCTTCCGCTTGCAGGTATGGCCGCTTTTGTGTGGGACGGCGTGTTTATTGGCATCACAGCCACACGCGGAATGCTCACCTCGTCGGCCTTAGCCGCCCTGCTTTTCTTTGCCACTTTCTACCTATTAAGGCCTTTTCTTGGCAACCATGCCTTGTGGTTGGCCTTCATTCTCTATCTTGCCAGCCGCGGATTGATACAAACTTACCTCTTCAAACGCATCGAGGGCGTAAAGGCTTTGCAGCAAACGTAATACAATAACAGAAGAAAAGGTAAAAAAGAAACATCCCCCTTGCTGACCATTGGCCAATAAGGGGGATGCTCCTTTATAGGTGTACAACCTTAACCGTTACTGATTAAACGACCCACAACGTGGACAACGCCCCTTGGAATGCAGTGCTGCACCGCAGTTTCCGCAGACATAGCGACTGCGGTTGTAGGCCAAATATCGCCTAATGGCCCAATAACCATAGGCCAAGAGCAAGGGATAGCCCACATAATAAAGCGTGCTAATGCTGAAAACGATGTAGTTTACCGCACAAACACCTGCCAAACCGCACAGATAAAGCATGGCATCGCTAAACGGTAGCTTATGCCGAACATCGTCTATGGTGGCTAAACCGATGATGAGAATAGCCCAAACGGAGGCGAGAAAGACAGAAAGCAACAGCGGAACTGTGAACGGATTGAGCGTGGGATGATAGTAAAAATGCCGCCAAGTGTCGGCCGCGAACAGCTGAATGCTGGCATAAAACGTGGCCGATGCAGCTACAAGCAAGGCCAAGAGCGTGGGATAAAACGAGTCGATGTCGCGTACATGCACCAAAAAAGCATTGGCACGAACGATTTTAAGCGCCAAATACAACATGCCGATGACGCATATCACCACGAGAAAGATGAGCAAATGCACATCCGAGAAGGTGGAAATAAACTGCGAAATGGGGTCGTCGGGTACGACATTGGGCAACAGTTGTGTCTCGTTTATCCAGCCAAAGGTAGACTGGTCGCGCGCCAACTGCACCCAAACAGAGTCTTCGCCGCTTGCTGGAACAATGCGAATGTCGGCCACAACCACATGATCGTGACGTTTAATGTAAAGTGTGTCGAGCACAACATCGGTAACAAGCTCTTCGGGTTGCTGCCTAACGAGGGGCAACGAATCGGCCTTTACCACGAAGTTATAATTGTTAGAATAGTGGTGAGAGGCCGAAAACGAAAGCGAATCTAGCTGTTCTTCGGTCAAGTCGGCCGTGCCTTCGCTGTGCGTTGGCGGCTGATGGTAACAGCCCGAAAGCAGCAACAACAAGGCTAACAAGGACAAGATGTTAAGCAACAAACCCTTCTTCATATCATTCTGCATATAAGTCCATTTGACACTCAGCACAATTAAAATCGAGCCTAAACCGCCTATTGTCGCCCAGTTGCAGGTAAAGTGGCTCTTTCCATGTGGGCTTTGTACCACCATGTTTCACACAATGCCCCAGCGAGAAACGTATGCAATGGCGGCATTGCATCAGCAAAGCATCCTTGGGTTGGGGCTTTTTCACCTCGAAAGCATCGCCAATTTCGGGCATCCCTTCTGCTTCATAAAACGCCTTCGACAAGTGGTTGGAGGCATTATAAAGGTACGAATGCCGCTTATACATGGGTGTCCATGCCAATGTTTGCTTGCGTTCGGGGGGCGTAGGCAACGTTCGTGGCTGGTCGGTAAGGTGCAATGGCGGGTTCATCAGTGCATCTGTGGCTCGCCTACGCAAGTCGGCCAACAGACTAGAAGGAATGAAAAGCCCTTCAACCGCGGGGTCTAAATCAACCTCCGAATAGGTGTAAGGCGTACTTCCAAGCTTAGTTAGCTGCCTAACGATGTTTTCGCGTTGCGGCTTTTGTGCCTGCTGGTGTTCGCATTGCAAGCGGTCTACGCGCCGTTGCACGCATTCGCCTGCATGAACAATGGCCGTTTCAAGTTCCACCCCATTGCTAGTCAACCGCAACTTCATGTGCAAAGGCACTTTTCGCACGGCCGTTTGGCGAGCCAACACCTTGCCGAAAGCCTCATCGTTGTTACGATAGAGCGACATTCCCGGTTTCAACCCTTCGGGCATTTTCAGCGGGAAAAGTCGGTTTCCCTCGGCGCGGTTCACCCTGAAACCCACCAGTTCGCGGTCGGCATTGATAAAACAAAGCCCGTCGCCATTGGCAAAACTGGCCGTAGAGGCCACGTTAAACGAGTTGCCACGCAACTCCTTCACATGCCCAACATGCTCGCCCATAGCCTTAGGCGTATCAAACGAGGCTATGCCCTGCTGCCTACCGTGGGCAAAATAGTCGGTATAGCCGCGGTTAAAAGTTTTTTTAAGACTGGGTTCAAAGGCATATTCCACCTTGCCAAGCGATGCACGGCAGTAGCGTTGCGGATATTTTCGCACCAATTGGTTGAGCTTTTGACTGTAAGCCGACACCACATTCTTAACATAGGCCATATCTTTAAGTCGCCCTTCAATCTTAAACGAGGTGGCCCCTGCCTCTGCCAGTTCCTCCAAATGGTCTATCTGGCAAAGGTCTTTCATCGAAAGCAGGTAGCGTTGGCGTTCGATAACCTGCCCCGCAGCATCAATCAAGTCGAACTTCATGCGGCAGAACTGCGCGCAAGCACCGCGATTGGCACTGCGCGAAAAACAATGTTGCGACACATAGCACACACCCGAATAACTAACACACAGCGCGCCGTGCACAAACACTTCAAGTTCGGCCTGCGGTAGTTGCTCGTGTATCTCCCTAATCTCGTCTATCGAAAGCTCTCGCGCAAGAACCACGCGTTCAAAGCCATGACCCAGCAGCCAATTCACCTTCTCGGCCGAACGGTTGTCGGTCTGCGTACTGGCGTGCAAGGCTATTGGGGGCAGCTGCATTTTAAGTAGGCTCATGTCTTGCACCAATATGGCATCGGCTCCTGCACGATACAAGTCCCATATAAGGCGTTGCGTATCGTCCAACTCGTCTTCGTACACGATGGTATTTACCGTAACATACACCTTCACGCCAAAGCGATGGGCGTACGCGCACAGCTCGGCGATGTCGGCAACGCTGTTTCCAGCAGCGGCCCTTGCGCCAAATCGGCTCGCACCGATGTACACGGCATCGGCTCCGTGGTCAACGGCAGCCCTACCGCATTCAAGGTTCTTGGCAGGTGCAAGTAGCTCTAAGTGTCTCATTCGCCTGTGATTTATCTAATGTCGTTGATGTTATATGGGGTTTCCTGATATACATAATAGTTTATCCAATTGCTAAACAACAGGTTGGCATGCGCTCGCCACGTAACCAGAGGTGGCAGTGTGGGGTCGTTGTTGGGGTAATAATGCTGCGGAACAGACACGTCTGCACGCTTTCCCCAATCGCGTTTAAACTCTGTGTCGAGTGTGTTGGGCGCGTATTCCAAATGCCCCATGATGAAAAACTCTCGTCCGCCGCGCGCCATTACCATGCCCACACCGCTATGTTCCGACTCAACCACAAGCGTTAAGTCCTTATTTTGCACGATGTCTTCGCGCCTAACTTCGGTGTGCCTGCTATGCGGCATGTTGAAACGATTGTCGAAACCGCGGAATATGGGCAGCAAGGGTAACAGTGGGGTTTGTTCAAATACACCGAACATCTTCTCGTTTAACGGGTGCTTGGCTATGCCGTAATGGTAATATAGCCCAGCTTGTGCAGCCCAACAAATGTAAAGTGTACTGGTTACATGCGTTTTGGCCCACTCGAAAATCTCGGTAACCTCGGTCCAATAGCTCACTTCCTCAAACGGCAGATGCTCTACTGGTGCACCCGTAACAATCATGCCGTCGAACTTCTGATTGCGCATAGCGGCGAAATCTTCGTAAAAACTCATCATGTGTTCAATGGGCGTATTCTTCGGCGTGTGGCTTTTCAGTTTCATAAAGCTCACCTCCAATTGCAGGGGCGTGTTAGAAAGCAGGCGTATAAGATCCGTTTCGGTTGTTATTTTCAACGGCATGAGGTTGAGCACAACAATCCTAAGCGGCCGAATGTCTTGCGTGGTGGCTCTCGAACTGTCCATCACGAAGATATTTTCACGCATAAGTATGTCTATTGCGGGTAACTTGTCGGGGATGCGTAGTGGCATTGCGGCTTACTTTAACAAAGCTAAACTTGAACAATGGCATGCGAACAAACGGCAAGGTGCTTGCTTTTTGCACCCCGCTTTCGCGCTTGCCTTATGCAAAGGTAGCAATTTTTGGCGAAACGAGAAAGCGGAAACGCGGGTTAGACGATGGGAGTGGTTAACTAAACGAGCACTTGAAAATGCGTTTATCGGTGGACTTATCAACCTGTTGGCTCGTCTGCTTGTTAACCCGGCTACTTGTTAAGCCGTCAACTTGCCTACTTGTTTACTCGCCAACCAAACGCCCTTTGTCTTCTTAAATGTTCTGTATCAAGCATGTTACAAGGAGTGAAGAAATGCGTGTTATAACGCGAAAAGAATTAGTTTCGGAATTGATTGCCTTATGAACAAGTTAGCACATCAGGCACAAACATCAGTACAAGGGGCTTTGTACTGACACTACAAGCCGCTTGTACAGACACTACAAACCGCTTGTAGCGCAACTACAAGATGCTTGTAGCCCCACTACAAACGGCATTGTACCATCAACCTAGAAGGCTTTTTGCAACACAGCAAAGGCTATTGTGCTGATACATTGATTGCAAAGTGGGATATGCAAACAACTGCATAAAATTCATTCTCTTTAACCATAAAGTGGCAAATTGGCTCGGATAAAACCCCAAAAGCCTACAATGGTAATTTTTGAACCAGCCTTAACGCAACTCTTTTAATTCGTAAAACTAAACACATTTTACCCAAATCAGATTGGTAAAACTCGGTACATGTAAAAACTTCTACTTATCTTTGCACAACAACATCACCCACTGCCCATGCAAAAGAATGTTTGGACAAAGATCATCACCCTACCCTTGCTCTTCGGTTGCTCTGATTCTAAACAGATGAAGACACTCGGAGAGAACGAGTATTATATAGGTGAAAGGTTGGCATCCGTTTCTGCTGATGCCGATTCCACCTTTTGGATTGGTGGTGAAACGGGCAAGATGTGGCACGTAGACGGAAATAAAGTTACTGCCTATACCACTGGCACGGACAGGATATAAGGTAAAGACACAGCCAAATGCCAACGGCGACACAACCTGTTGGTTGGGAGGGCGCAATTCGGGCATTCAAAAATGGCGGCTGCACAATGGAAAGATGCAGCACGAGCAAACGTATGGCATTCTTTTTAAAGGCAAAGAGTACTCGGCTTACGACTTTACCTTCACCGCAAACGGCGTTTATACGGCTACCAGCCAAGGGCTTTACTTGTTGCGGAGCGACGAAAGCTTTTCGTTATTGTACCCATCCCTTGACAGTCCTACGGCAAAGGCGGGCATGCCCTGCATTATCTACAACCTATGCCCTTACAAGCAAAACTACCTTTTTGCGGCTTGCATTGACGGCTTGCTGCGGATAGACCTAAAAAGCGGTGGCGTATTACGGCGCCATAAAGGCGAAAACGTACAGTATGTAACCGTGTATGGCGATGAGGTATGCTCGCTTTCGGGAAAGAAAATCTATATCGAAGACCCAGAAGGAAAAGCCATCAGAACGATTGACCTGCCTTTTATCCCACGCTTTTACTATCGGATGGGCAAGGTTCATTACATCCTTCGCAGCCATTCTATGGTCATCAGCGAAGACTTACAGCACTTTATTACCATCCCGCTTAGAAGAGATTTCCCGAAAGGATGCCATAATGTGTTGTTGCCCGACTACCGTTCGGAAACCTCTATATTCATTACCAACAATGCGTTTTGGAGGATACCTTTCCACTCTGGCTACTTCAACAACAAAGGGATAGTAGTATCGGCTTGCGCCAATAGTAGCGAGGCTTACTACCTGAACAGCCAAAACGAAGTGTTCAGGCAACCAGCTGGCGATAGCGTGGCTGTGAAAGTGTACGCGCTACCCAAAGAAGAACAAGTGACGGAAATGGCCGTTACCGACAAAAGACGCTTGTTTTATGTAAACGATAAGTCTGAATTGCGGACGGCAGACGTGAGCGGCAACAATTTGCAAAACGAGGTATTGTCTAGCATTAAGACGCTTTATTGTTCGGACAAGAAGGTAACGGCCCTTCATCTTGAAGACAACGGGCGAGAAGAAAGAATACGTTTAGGCGTGCAAGACGGGTTGGTTATTGTTGATGCAAACGGCACATCCAAGTGTGTTAAGGGGATGGAAGACAAGTATATCACGTCGTTCTTCGCCTCATCAAATACCAGTGGCATTTACATCGGAACGATGGACGATGGCATTCTGTATGCCGACAAGGGGCAGTATATTACGATTCCTGGGTCGAAACGCTTGACCTTTATCCGCGATTTGTTTGTATCGGGGGGCTATCAGCCTGCCCTGACCGTGCTTACCAACCACACATTGGTAACGCCGAACCGACAAGACACGCTTAACTTAAATGGATATAACCAGCTAATACCCATCGACGACTCGCTTTTCTACGCCTTTCCTGAGTTTGGTGTACAGAAGTATGCCGTGGTAAACGGAAAGACGAAAGAAACTGGCTATTACTTCAAAGACATTCAATTCAACTCGAAAGCATCTTTTCGTATTGGTCGCACATTGTATTTGGTGTCTGAAATAGGCGTGCTGAAAATGAAACCAGGAGAAGAAAACAAACCCGAATTTGTGGTTTTCGATACCGATGTGGGGTCTATACGCATTATGCAGGCTGTATTGTTGATTGTTTTGGCCTTGCTGGGCTTGTCGCTTTGGATACATTTGCGCAGAAGACAAGACCAGAAACGGCAGATGCAACTGCGCATAAGCGACTTAAAGGGGCGTACCTTGGGTCTGAAAAAAATTGCCGCACTGTTAAATGGAGGCGAACAAGAGCAGATTAGGCTGCTGTTGGAGGAAATTCGCGTGTTGGAAGTTGGCCCCCAACAGAGTAGTCAGCAAATCAGCTTGCTTTCCGAACGCATCATGCACAAAAACCGCGATATGGCTTTATTGCTAACCAAGATGCTAAGGAAACAAATTGGGGAGTTGCAGAACATTAAGGCTTACGATTGCGCGCTGATGTTGAAAGACTCGGAAACAACCTTATCGCAAGACAGCGTTTCGAAGATTGGCGAAAGGGTTATGCAGAATGGTTTGTGGCTGGAACAATACCGGGAATTTACAGATAATGTAACGAAATATAGGGGCACTGTGGATGGTTGCCTAATAATTCCACGCGTTAATGACATGATGGAACAGCATATCGACTTGCTGTGCAACGCCATTCGCCATCGCAGACTGGTGGAAATGAAAGAAGAAATGGAGAAAGCGGCCGCAGACTATAACCACATCTTTACCAAAGCGGCACTCGTGGAGTTGGCCCATGCACTCCGCGCTTTTGAGAAACGGCTTTTGGAATTGCCTGCGGACGAGGTGAAGTCGGCACTACGAGAAGAGATAGCAAACCTGGAAACCGTGAGTGCAACCGTTCCTCGCCTTGAAATGTTGCATACGATGAAACGTGTTGAGGCAGAATTGCTGCAACTCGAAATACGTAAACAGCTCTTTGAAGAGATGGAACGATACGCTAGAATGAGAGAAAAAATAGTTGAAGAATTTGAAAGACGTGGCTATAAGCGAATGGACATGAGGTTTGAGGTGAGCATTTCAGACCATACGCAAGCTGTGACCAACAAGATAGACAAGCTGATTATACAATTATACGACTACTTTGCATTTACAGATAAAGAAGTGGTTGAACAGACATTGAGTTTTACAAACTTTACCAATCAGCAGGCTCGCGTATTGGCACTACTGATAGCCAACCCGAAAGTAAAGCGGATTTTATTACCAGGGATGCTTGGCATGTATGGGAACTTAAATCCCGTTATCAGCCGCTTGGTAAATAATAAGATTAAACCCAACGAGGAATGGTTACGTGGTTATGCAGAGAAACATCCCACAAGTATTGTTACTTACATCCTAAGACTGACAGAATAGAAACGTGGAACACCCTAAGTATTTGCACCTTAGAGCAAAACGTTGCGATAGGTTGCATTTGGAATTTTACACGAAATAATAAAATGCAACCTTAATTCTACGCCCCTTTTCCCTATCTTTGTGGCATGCCTAAGCATAATTACCAAAGAATTAATTTCAGTAACCACTTAATTTATCTTGAACAAAATGGAAAAGACCATATTAAAAGAAAGGAAGAAAACACAGACAGGCAGAACTGGTAACTGCTTTCAGCTGAAAAGACTCGTTGTATTTTTGCTCATCGGCTGTGCCGTTAACAGCTATGCACAATACGACGGCAAGGATGTTAGGACGTGTCCTGAAAGCTATTTCTTAAAGATAGAAGATGTAGCCAGCAGCCTGGAGTTGCTACCAGCTCCACCCGAACGCGGCAGCACGCACTTTAAGTATGATGAAGAACGCTATGTTTGGGGAAAGAAACAACGTAATACCCCTCGCGGCGACCAAGCCACGGCTGATGCCTACGTTGGAGGCGGAGGAGTTCCGGCGGCCTTCTCGGCGGCCTTCGGCATTAAGATATCGAAAGAGCAGACCCCTGAAATCTACCTTTTGGTGCTTAAAATGCGTGAAGATGCTGGCGACTTGGCTTGCAGAGTAGCCAAAAGGCACTACATGCGCGTACGTCCGTTTATCTATTATAATGAAGATACTTGCTACCCCGCTCATCAAAAAGAGCTGTCTACCAATGGTTCTTACCCATCAGGACACACGGCCATAGGTTGGGCCACGGCCTTAGTTCTGGCCGAAATAAATGTGGATAGGCAGAACGAAATATTAATGCGAGGGTTCGAAATGGGCGAAAGCAGGGTTATCTGCGGCTATCACTTTCAAAGTGATGTGGATGCGGCTCGCATAGTTGCAAGTGCTGTTGTGGCACGATTGCATGCCGACAAAGGCTTTACCAAGCAACTGGCAAAGGCAAAGAAAGAATTTAAACGCTTAATGAAACAAGGCAAAGTGGCTTTGTCTACTCGCAGCAACAAATTACATTAACATCAAGCATCATCTCTAAAAACATAAAAAGTACTTAATATGAAAACCAAAAAACGACTATTAATGATGCTCTTCGTGTTGGCATTATGCTTGCATGCAATGGCTCAGAATGGCATTATCACAGGTACTGTGGTAGACGAAGAGAAGGTTTTTCTGCCCGGCGCTACTGTCTGGTTGAAAGGAACGAACACCAAAACCATTACGGATGTGAATGGTAAATACACCTTATTGTCCGTACCGAAGGGAAAGAACGAAGTGCAATTTACTTTTGTGGGCTATGAAAGTAAGACAATAGAAGTAACCGTGAAAGACAATGAAACCCGCACTGTGAACGTAAATATGCAGCCGGCGAGCATTCTTGGGGCCGAGGTGGTGGTGAGTGCCCAAGCAAAGGGACAAACGGCAGCCATCAACAGGCAACTCAATGCATCGGGAATTATCAGTGCGGTATCTGGCGAAAAGCTTAGCGAACTGCCCGATGTGAATGTGGCCGATGCCATCGGCCACTTGCCGGGACTGATGGTTCAGCGCGACGGAGGCGAAGGACAGAAAATTATTATTCGCGGTCTTGACCCCAAATACAACTCTGTGGCCATCAATGGCATGAACTCTCCTTCAACAAGTGCCAGCGACCGCAGCTCTGATTTGAATATGATTTCTCCTGAAATAATTGGTGGAGCCGAGGTATTAAAGGCTAATACCGCCGACAAAGATGCTGACGGACTGGGTGGAACGGTTAATCTCATCATGAAAGATGCCGCTAAGGGATTGAAACTAAATGTGACCGGACAGACGGGATACCACCATCAAATCAAGAACATCGGCAATATTAAGGGAAATATACTGGTGAGCAATCGTTTCTTTAACGACCGACTTGGACTTATTTTTACGGCTAGTGCAGAACAAACCGATAGAAGTAACGACCACTTTATCGCGGCCTATAAGGTTAACGGCAATACGCCAACAGAGGGTTTGGGCTATACCAAACCGTGGATAACAAGCACTCGCCTGCAATGTAACCTTGAAAAACGAAACCGATATAATGCGGGTTTGAACTTTGACTTTAAGATAGGGCATGGCTCTAAGATAAAGATGTATAACCTGTTTAGCGCATTGAGCCGCGACAGGGACATTCGCGAGAAACGCTATGACCTGGAAGGAGGTAGGTTGCGCTACGTACAAACGGATGCAGATGTACGCGGTAGCGTGTTGACAAACATGCTGCAAGGCGACCACGACTTTTGGAATTCAACACTAAGTTGGGGCATAGGACGCAGCGATTCTAGGCAAAAGACACCCTATGAGCATCGCTTGGAATATAGGATGAATGCTCCGTTTACGGTTGATATCAACGCTTTGAGCACACTCCCGCCACATTTGGTGTCGGCACCAGGCAACGTAAACGAGTCTGACGTCACACAATATTATCTCTACGACGGTACATTTAATACCGAACGCACCACGGAAAAGGAATATAGTGCATGGCTGGATTGGAAGAAATCGTTTGATTTTGGCAAGTTATTTAATGGATATATCAAGATAGGAGGCAAGTATCGCCAGAAAGATCGTGAACGATTAACCAACCGAAACTATCGACGGCTCGACCAAAACGCCCCGCTTATTTACGACAATATGCCCAACATCTCGCGCTCGAACTACGACAATCGCTATGTTGGCATCGCAGACTTCATGGATGGGAGCTTTAAACATCACACCTTCTTGAACAATCGTTATGACAATCTTGACTTCTCCTTTGCGTTGAATCAAGATGTGATGAAGAACTTCTACAATGTAAATTCTAATGTGTATCGCCCAATTCTCACAACTAAAATTCAGAAGGATTACGACGGATACGAAAGGCTTACGGCCGCATACATCATGGGCGAGTTTAACATCGGCAAGTATATTACCTTTATCCCCGGTGTTCGTTACGACCATACTTATATGCGTTACGGAGCATACAGTGGCGTGAACGTGCCCGACGACGAAACGCAGGAATTGTCGTTCGACTATACCAAGACTACCGACAATAACTCTTTCCATTATTGGTTGCCGCAAATCCATTTGAAGATAAAGCCGTTAGACAACCTAGACATAAGACTGGCCTATACGGAAACGTTGTCGCGACCCGACTACGACCTGTTGGCTCCACGTACAATCATCAAGTCTACCATTGGCGAAGTGGTGTACAATAGAACCAATCTGAAACCCGCCTTGTCTAAGAACTTCGATGCTATCGTTTCGTTCTACAATCCTAAAATAGGCTTGTTCACCGTGGGCGGTTTCTATAAGAAGATTAAGAACTTCATCTATACGCGCTCGGCTTACCTGCTTGAAGGTACGGCTACCGACCCTGCCAACTTCGGTTTGCCTTCGAGTTTGGTTGGTTCTGGCATCACCTATGCGCTCAACAGTCCGTACGATGCAACGATTAAGGGCTTGGAAATAGACGTCCAAACACAACTTCGCCGTCTTCCTGGCCTGCTTAAAGGTGTTGTACTCGGTGCAAACATCACACTGATGGATTCTAAAATGGGTTATTTTGAGACGACAAAGTCTCGCGTAAAGAACCCCAATTATGTTGTGGGCGATGGCAGCAAGCCTTTCTTACCCATAAATAAAGACACCGTTTATTACGACCGCTTGCTCAAGCAGCCTTCGTTCTTGGCCAACTTTATGTTGGGATATGATTATAAGGGTTTCTCTGGACGTCTGTCTTACACCCATCAAGGCAATATACTTGTGGCCGAACAGCATCGCTCAGACGGAGCCGACGTTGAGTCGACGAGGGCTTTCTCTAAGTGGGACCTCCAACTGAAACAGCGAATCAACAAGAAACTTTATGTTTATGCAAGTGCATCCAACATCTTTAACTGGTCGGACAGCAAAGAAAGGAATGTAACGGGCTATCCTTCTAGTGTCGAGATATATGGTTCAGCCTTCCATATTGGCATGAAGTATGATATATTTAAATAGCGGATTAGGCGTTGACAACATATATAAGAGAAAGGAATGATAATATGAAGACGAAATCAGAATTGTCTTATAAGACAATAGAAATAAGATATAAGCACATTAACAAGGCTTTCGTCAAGTTGTTCTTGGGGATGGTCGCCACGCTCCTATTCGCAGGATGTGAACCAAAAGACATCTTTGAAGAGGAACATACGAACATCCCACCAACAGGACAAAAGATTGTGCGCGTTGAACCAGACGACGGCGTAACGAGAGTAAACTCTCTTCCAAAAGCCATAAAAGAAAATGGCGATGCCGTTTATGAATTGGAACGTGGCGGCGTTTATTACTTGGAAGGAAAGAATGTCATATCTCATAATGTTATCATCAGAGCTGCATACGGAACGCAATCGCTTCCTACAATCCAGCCGGTTTCTGATGCGCAAGGGGCACTCAACTCCGACATGTTGCGCATTGAAGGCAATGTTACTTTCGAAAATGTCTATGTCAATGGAAAAGATGCCGCCTCAAACAACATCATGCAGCGTTTATTCCGCTTGGATAAGAAAAACTTGAGCCTACGTTTCAAAGGCTGTTTTGTCGAAAACTGCCGTAACTTCTGCATTCGTACGGATAATAGCGGTAGCAAAGTGTACATTGACAACTCCACTTTCCGCAACTTCGCACTGACATCCGACCCTGCTAATGGCCGCTTGTTCGACTCTCGTGGAAATGCTCCCGACACCATCTCCATCACCAACAGCACTATATACAACCTTACAGGGCATATTATTCGCTTTGATGGAGCAGTGGCCAAATATGTTGAAGTTAAAAACAATACGATTTATAATGTTGGCTTTCACTTCCGCATCGACTATGCCATGAAAGCTTACATAGAAAACAATATATTTGCCAACGTGGGCTGGAAGGCTGGCTATAAAGCTGATCCTCCCCCTGCTTTCTGGGACTTAAAAGAGCTACCAAAAAGCGATAGCTACGACCCGAAGGACATTAAAATATACATTCGTAACAACAATGTCTACACCGACCAAGCCATAAAGGCACTCTATACGAAGTATCCAGGTAACTACGAACGCATTCCGCTCAACTCTGTTGCCCAGACAATGATTGAAGATGGCCGCTTGGTTTACGAAAATAACATCTCTGAGGTATTGACCTTTGATGGCGCGCCTCCACTTCCAATGGCTTATATTGATAAGTTCTTCGAGGTATTGAACACCGGAATGTCTCCTTGGGCCGACTTACCTTTCTATGTAGACGAGAACGGAGCAGACGGTTTCACCAACAACGAGACTTTCACTTTCAGGTATCCATCCTCCGCTGTCTCGGCAACAGCCTCTACCACGAATGGTCCTTTGGGTGCACCCATGTGGAATCAATAGATGAATAGTAGGATAAGTACTCACTAATTGAACAATAAGTTTATGACAAACTTGTTATATATGTATTTTCGCCCATTGACTCTTATGCTTGCCCTGCTTTTCTGTTCATCGTCCGAAACACAAGCACAAGATGTATTAAAGGGCGTTCAGATGAACGCCCCCCATCCTCGTTTGCTGTTGACAAAGGCAGACGAAGCGGCTGTTAGAGCCTCTGTTAAGAAAGATGCCTTTTGGCAACAGGTAGATAGCTTGCTGATGAATGCCGCAAACGACGCTTTAACGATGCCTATGCCACAGCGTATCGTAATAGGACGGCGTTTGTTGGACGTATCAAGAGAAACCTTGCGCCGTGTTCTGTTGCTTGGTTATGCCTATCGTATGACGGGCGATAACCGCTATGCCCAACGGGCGGAGCAAGAGTTGCTTACCGTTTCTGCCTTCTCCGACTGGAACCCAAGCCACTATCTAGATGTGGCGGAGATGACAACTGCTGTTGCCGTTGGTTACGATTGGCTGTTCGACAGGATGAGCAACGCCACAAAGGACAGCCTTCGACAAGCCATTATCAATAAAGGATTAAAGCCTTCGTATGACACACAGTACAACGGATGGCTACAAAAAGAAAACAATTGGAATCAAGTATGCAACACGGCTATGGCCTATGGGGCACTTGCCATTTACGAAGATGCCCGAAGTTTATCCGATAGTGTTCTTCAACGTTCCATTTCTTCCATACATCAGCCAATGAAGAACTATGGTCCCGATGGAGCTTATCCAGAAGGATACTCTTATTGGGGATTTGGAACCACCTATAATGTCATGTTCATTGATGCGTTGGAGAAATGCTTTGGCACCGACTTTAACCTGTCCCAACAGAAAGGTTTTTTAGAGTCTGCTGGGTTTATACTGCACATGGTCGCACCCGATCACGACTCCTTCAACTATGGCGACAACAAGGATTCTGGCAGAATGAGTCCTGCCATGTTTTGGTTTGCTAAGCGCAACAACGACTTATCATTGCTGTGGAACGAGCGAAACCTTTTTCAGAGCGGCAACAAAAAGAAACTGATGGACTATCGGTTCTTCACGCTCGCCCTGCTATGGGGGGCTGGTGTAGACATGAGCCACCTGCCCGAACCGCAACAAAAGACGTGGGTTTCACCCGCATCCGTAACACCCGTTGCCCTTATGCGCACCTCTTGGGACGATAAAAAAGCCATTTTCTTGGCCTTCAAAGGTGGGTCTGCCTCTTCAAGCCACGCCCATTTGGATGCTGGTTCGTTCGTGATGGTGGCCAATGGCCAACGTTGGGCAATGGACTTTGGGCGACAAGATTACCATTCGTTAGAGTCGTTGGGGCTTGACATCTGGAATAAAAGCCAGAATTCAGACCGCTGGAAGGTGTTCCGTTATACCAACATGGCCCACAACACACTTACATTCAACAACTGTCTGCAAGATGTGCAGGGCTATGTATGCCTAGGCGACACTGCATCGCTTGCCAAACAGCTTGCCATATCAGCCGATTTGACGCCTGTTTATGCCGAACAAATTAAATCGGCCAATCGCCGAGTTGAAATAGTAGACAACAAATATGTGTTGGTGAGCGATGAAATACAGACGGGCGAAAAGCCAACAACAATGCGTTGGACGATGCTAACCCCCACCAAAGCAGAACTGAAAGGAAAGAATAAAATTCTACTCAGCCATAAGAACAAGCACTTGCTCATGAAGATAAGCGCGCCCGTTAAGGTGCGCCTACAAACTTGGAGTACGGCACCAACCACTCCTTACGATGCGCCAAACCCAGGAACGGTGCTTGTTGGTTTCGAGTCGTCGCTACGTCCCAACAGCCATTACACATTCCAAGTTAAGTTAATACCCGAATAAATTCGCATTAAACGAGAAATAATCCATAAGATACAACTATGAAGAGAATATTATTTATGGCAGGTTTGGCTGTGTTACTTTCCAGCTACAAGCAACCCGAAGGCATGAAGTCTGTCGTTGAGAGGGGCCTCAGTCGCTCTGTCGAACAAGCTGAATATCTTGCCAAGTCAATGGAATCAGATAACGACAGTCTGCCAAGAAGTTATACAGACCGAACAGGACTCATCAAATCCAACTCACATTGGTGGTGTAGTGGTTTCTTCCCCGGCGTGTTGTGGTATCTCTATGAGGCAAAAGGCAGCCCTAAGCTAAAAAGATACGCGGAGATTTATACCCAACGTGTTGCCGACCAACAGTACACAACAGACAATCACGACGTGGGTTTTATCCTCATGTGCAGCTTTGGCAATGGCTATCGGTTAACCAAAACGCCAAGTTATGTTCCTATCTTGCTTAATGGGGCACAGTCTTTGTCCACTCGTTTCAAGCCCGTTGTGGGACTTATTCGCTCTTGGGACACTAAAACAGATAAGTGGCGCTATCCCGTTATCATCGACAACATGATGAACTTGGAACTCTTGGAGTGGGCTGCCCAACATTCCGACAGCATTAAATTCACTAAAATAGCATCCAGTCATGCCAAGCTGACAATGAAAAATCACTTCCGTAAGGATTTTAGTTCTTATCATGTTATAGGCTACGACCCCGAAACGGGACTGATTGAAAAGCGAAACACCCATCAAGGCTATGCGCACGAGTCGGTTTGGGCACGTGGACAAGCTTGGGGACTCTATGGATATACGATGATGTTTCGTGAAACGGGAGATTCAAGCTACCTACATCACGCCAAAGGTATAGCCCGTTTCATCATGTCGCACCCCAATATGCCCAAAGACAAGGTGCCCTATTGGGACTTCAATGCGCCCGACATACCTCATGCCAAGCGCGATGCTTCTGCCGCAGCCATCATGGCATCGGCCTTTATTGAATTGAGTACTCTAACAAAAGAAGACCCCGACTTCTCCAAGCAATGCCTCAACATGGCCGAAATGCAGTTACGTTCACTCACGTCTGCCCAGTATCTTGCAAAGAAAGGAACAAACGGAGGCTTTATTCTCATGCACTCGGTGGGCAATCTTCCAAAAGGAACCGAGGTAGACGTGCCACTCACTTATGCCGATTACTATTATGTAGAGGCGTTAGTTAGATACAAAAAGATGGTATTAGGTACGCTTAAAGGCAAAAAGAATTAGTTTTGGAATGAATGGTCTTATGGGCGAGTTTGCACAATATCGGGCGCAAACATCAAGTGCAAGCCTTCTTATACAAACACTAAAAGGAAACAAAGGCTTTCTCCCTAAAACAGCGAAAGCGACATGTCCACAGGCGGTGCCTTGGGTTCTTCAACATCCGTTTCATGTTTAAATTGCAACACCAGCTGTTGCGTCTCTTTCAAATTAAAGTTTAAATGGTACACACCTCGATGGGCGGTGCGCTCGATAAGCGAATGCGGCATGCGCGATTTAGCAATGAGAAATCGCGATACAAAGGCATACACCTCTTCGTAACTCACGGGATTGAAAAGCGAGTTACAAGCGTTGTACACGTGCAGGGCTATTTTTTGCACAGCAAGGCCTTCTTCACCAGCCTCGGTTAACACCCTAAAAACTTCTTGTTCGTATTTAATGGCAGACATACAATAACACAAAATAAGGGCCACCATACTATTTGGTGGCCCTTATCTTGTTAAGCTAAAGTGACGAGTTTGTCTTCACCTTTAATCTTTCCTTCTTTAAAGAGCCATCCGATACCGAGCAAAACTTCTTCTTCGCTCTTATCAGAAGCCTTAGCTATCTCTGCTACACTAAGAGGTTTACCTGCTGCCGATAGGGCTTGATAAACGTCGCCGGCTCTAAAACCAACGCTTTCTGCATCTATCACCCAAGCGGGCTGTGTAACTTTCTTTGTTGCAGTTTTCTTAGCTGCGGGCTTTTTCGCTGTCGAGGTTTTAGCCTCTTCAACGCTTTTTGTTGCTTTCTTTTCTGCCATAGTTATAAAATTGAAGTGTTTTGTACGCTGAATGGAACAATAAACACAAATTTATCGTCGGCAAAATTAGTACATTTATTTAACAATCGGCACCTTTATGCAAGAAAAGTAAAGCCTTTGATAGCAATGTGATACGATTTATTGACCTAAATCAACTCGAAGACTAAGTTCTTCCAACTGTTTGTCGTCAATAACCGATGGTGCATCCAACATCACATCGCGCCCACTGTTGTTCTTGGGGAAGGCGATGCAGTCGCGAATGGAGTTCAGTCCTGCAAAGATTGAAACAAAGCGATCCAGTCCGAAAGCCAAACCTGCGTGGGGTGGCGCACCATATTTAAAGGCATTGATGAGGAACCCAAACTGAGCCATAGCGCGTTCGGGCGTAAAGCCTAAGATGCCAAACATCTTTTCTTGCAATGCCCCATCGTGAATACGAAGGCTACCACCACCCACTTCGATGCCATTGCAAACAAAGTCGTAGGCTTGTGCGCGTACGCGTTCGGGATGTTCGTCAAGCAAGGGTACATCGTCGGGATTGGGCATGGTAAAGGGATGGTGCGTGGCCATAAGTCGCTGTTCTTCGTCGCTCCATTCAAACAGTGGGAAGTCTACAATCCATAGGCACTCAAACTTATCTTTGTCGCGAAGGCCCAAGCGGTCGCCCATTTCCAAGCGAAGGTTGCACAATTGCACACGTGTTTTGTTGGCCTTATCACCACTCATGATAAGCACCAAGTCGCCGTCTTTGGCTCCCATGGCTTGTTTTAGTTGGGCAAACACCTCTGGCGAGTAGAACTTGTCTATGCTGCTCTTTACCGAACCGTCGGTTTCGTACTTCACAAACACAAGTCCCTTTGCGCCAACCTGCGGCCGTTTCACGAAATCTGTCAGCTCGTTAAGCTGCTTACGCGAGTAGTCTGCACAGCCTGGCACGCATATTCCGCCGATATATTCGGCCTCGTTAAATACGCTGAACTCGCCTGTACCTTTAAGAACGTCGGCCAACTCAACAAATTCCATACCGAAACGCAAGTCGGGCTTGTCGCTTCCATATAGCTTCATGGCCTCGTGCCACGGCATTTGGCGCAGCTTGGCAGGTAGTTCAACACCTCTAAGTTCCTTAAAAAGGTGGCGTGCCATATCTTCGAAGAGGTTGATAACGTCGTCTTGGTCTACGAAACTCATCTCGCAGTCAATCTGCGTGAACTCCGGTTGGCGGTCGGCACGCAAGTCTTCGTCCCTAAAACACTTGGCAATTTGGAAGTAACGGTCGAAACCGCTCACCATAAGCAATTGTTTCAGCGTTTGTGGACTTTGTGGAAGGGCGTAGAATTGTCCAGGATTCATGCGCGAAGGCACAACAAAATCGCGTGCACCCTCGGGGGTAGAGCCAATAAGTATAGGTGTTTCCACCTCGATAAAGTCTTTGCTGTCGAGGAAATTTCGTATAAGGATGGTCATCTTGTGGCGCAACTCCAAGTTCTTACGCACATTGGGACGGCGCAAGTCGAGGTAACGATACTTCATTCTGATGTCGTCGCCGCCGTCGGTGTTCTCCTCTATGGTGAAAGGCGGTGTTTCGCTTTCGCTTAGCACATTGAGTTGCGATGCAATAATCTCAATGTCGCCAGTGGGAAGGTTGGCGTTCTTGCTTTGGCGTTCGTTCACCGTGCCCGTCACTTGTATGCAAAATTCGCGCCCCAACCTATTGGCGCAGTCGCAAAGTTCCTTGTCTTCGTTCTCGTTGAACACGAGTTGGGTAATGCCATATCTATCGCGAAGGTCGACGAACGACATTCCGCCCATCTTCCTAACTCGCTGAACCCACCCGGCCAACGTTACCGTTTTACCTGCGTCGGCTAGGCGTAGTTCTCCACAAGTGCTTGTCCTATACATGTTATTCTTATCAATTTAAATTATGTTTGCAAAAGTACACATATCCAACGAGAACTACAAATATTTGCAGAATGTTCTGTTGCTTTTGGGTTTATTAATTTGCGAGACCAAGAACTTTTTCTGTTGACGAGGGTATCAGCTGCAATCATGCAATGGAGCTGAACAACCTTCATGAGATTGTAAAACATTTGTACCACAATTTAACATTATAACTGCCCTCGCCGTAAAATTTCCAGGCATCGGTCGGTATTTCGCGCGTATTTTGAAAGTTTATAACCACTTGATTTATTGATATTTACAAGAAATAAGGCACAAAATCATGCTGTTTAGCATGTTTTTGGGGTGCAAACCATCAATAAATGCACCTCCAAAATCCACCAAGCAGTTTTTCATCCCAAATGGTCAAAATGCCTATAAATAAGCTCTAAAATGGTGCTTTTTATGGGGTTTGGGTGCGTTTTAGTGCATTTTGCCTCGCGTTTTGCTGCATTTTACCTTGCATTTTGGTGCATTTCGCACTGCGTTTTGGTGCATATTGCAGTGCGTTTTGCTGCAAAATGCGTTGCAACATCTAGCTATTAAACTCCATTTTTTTGCAGTTGCCGATGCAAATTTGGGAGAATTTTTCTTCAAAGAGAAATGCAAAAGCATAGTAAATGGCCCAAAACGGAGGGGACAAGTGCTCAAAAATTGCTGAAAGTTCATCACGTTGGCGCATTTTATGTAGCTTTTGGCGGGTATTTTTTCCTAGAATGGTTCGGCAGAAAAACGCGGTTTGTAAAATGTATTTACCGTTTTAACAGATCACTAATAGGCACGTTCCGAGATTAGCATAACAGCTATGCACCAGCATAAGCGACAAAGCTAATCATAACGGGCGCAATGATGTGAACAATTTTAAGCCCTTACTGAGATAATGGTATAGGGTAACGAGAAGCGTATGGCGTTCACACTTCACCCAGTTGCGCGTTTAACCCCAATCGGCTGTCCGCCATATCGTGCTTGTGAAGAACAGAAAGGGCTTAGTTTTGATGAGAGGTGAAACCTATTTTTCTATCTCTCGGCAATCTGAACACCATATTTTCTGTTTCACAGCTTTTAGCGCACTGCAATAGTAGGCTAAGGAATTATACAAAACCAGAAACTAAAATGTTCTTTACATAAGTTGTGTGCTAAGTTGGTTTTGCATACAAACAAAAAAAGTAGCAAAGCCATTGGCCTTGCTACTTCTTTGTACATCCTTAGGGATTCGAACCCTAGACCCACTGATTAAGAGTCAGTTGCTCTACCAACTGAGCTAAGGATGCATGTCGTTTGCATGACGAGGACACCTGTCCTTTTTTGCGAGTGCAAAGGTAACTTATTATTTCGGAACAGCCAAACAAATCGCTCATTTTTTCAAGGACAGACGTCAAAAAAGGCCGAACAACTGCCTCAACCCTGGCCTCAACCCCAACTACCAGTCTCACTACTACCGGCCACACCCCCAGTCCCTCTCCAAGGGGAGAGGGGAGTGGTATGCGTTGTCACTGCAATGCTTTGTAGCCTATATTTCTCAAAAGTGATGGTTTAACCTGTGTAAACAATGTTAGCGACTTAGCCAACAACTTACTTACTCAAAAACTCTTGAACTTAAAAACTCATGAACCCAAAACTTTTGAACTTAAAAACTCATGAGCTCAAAACTCATGAACTCAAAAACCCATAAGCTCAAAACTCATCAACTTAAAAACTCAAAAGCCCATAAGTTCAAAACTCAACAACTTAAAAACTCATCAACTTAAAAACTCACTTTACTTTTACCACACGAATACCGAGTTGCGACTTTTGTTTCTTCATATAGTTGCGCAGCAGCGATTTATCTTCTACCACTTTCTTTTGCAGCGACGATGCGTGGAACAAATGCAAACCATCTTTCTTCCAAACGGCAAAGCCAACGTGACTTGTGTCTAGACCTGCACGACTTGTTACCAAGGCCAAGATGTTGCCGTCTTTTACCGCTTGCTTGCATGCGGCATTGTTCAGAATGCCTGCTTTGGGAATATAACGACATGTTTTTCCGCAGAGTTCGCTCTCCATTTGGGCAATGGGCTTGATGAAGGCAGGCGTGCGAACCAACATCGGGTACTTATCCACGTGCGTACTCATAAAGTTTATTTGCAACGTTTGCACCGCAGAAAACGGCGGATTGGGCGTTTGGGTCTCTTCAACGTACCCCATTCGGGCGTTGTCCGAAATCCATTCGGAGAAATAATGCAGGCGTGTGGGATAGCCAACCTTGCCGTTGCGGTAGCGTATCTTGCGCAGTTGGTCGCAGAAATCGGCAAAAGTGGTCTTGCCGTTTTGCGTGCAAAGCGTCAGTGCCAACACGTTTTCAACAAATGTGGTGCAGTCTAGCTGGCGCAGATTTATCACTAAACGCTCGTCGGCGTTGTTCTCCAAGGTACTTGCCACGTAAGGAACGCCCAAGAATTTGCGGGCGAAAAACAACACTAGGTTTTGCTTGTCTTTCTGTTGTTTGCCCGCCAACAGTAGCTTAACCACCTTGGCACTGTCGGCCGAAGTGTACTGCGCATTGGCCAAAAGGGGCAATGCGGCCAAGAATAATAAACATACAAGGATTGCTTTTTTCATCGTCTAATAAAATTAAAGCCTACATATATATTGAGGTTTCCAAACATGTTGTTGGTAGAAAACCTGTTTTTACGGTAGTTATAGGTGTGCAAGATGGTGCTAGCACCGGCGTACCAGCGCGTGTTGTTCCACACAAGACCAAAGCGCCCCACCCCATCTAGGGCCATGTTATACGACAAAAAGTCGCCCAAAGACGTGCGACGGGCACTAACATTACCCGTTGTGCGCTTGTAACCCAAGGCCAACGAGAGCGAACCTGCCAGCAACCAGTTGCGGGCAAACACCCAATTGTAGCCGTATCCCGCAGAGACAGACAGGTCGGTGTACTTCACTTTGCCGAAGTTTGCCGTGTCGCCAGGCGCGGTCATGGTGGCATCCGCCCCCAATCGGTCGGTAATAAGCTGGTCTAGCTGCGCCACATCCACATTCACCTTATGCCATGTGCAGCCCACTCCGAAGAGCATGCTGCCCGTACTGCGCCTTTGCACCGTGCTCTGACTAAATGCCGCACGATACGAAAAGCGCCGATGGTTGAGTATGTAGTAAAGGTTAAACCCACGGATGCGTGCCTCGAAACCGCTAAAAGCACTTCCCAGCACCGCATCGGGCTTGATGTCTTTGGCCAGTGTTAGGCTTTTTATCTTGTAGTTGTTGCCCGTGTTGCGCCAAAATAAGTCTATGCCAATCTGCGAGGTATAGAAACTCAGGTCGAACTCTTGCTTGTTGTTACCATTTAGGCGGCGAAGGTCTACGGTATAGCCTAAAAACAGCCACTGCCACCCTACATACGGACCGAACTTAACGGTGGGTTCGGGTGCGAAGGTCACCGAGTTGCCCTCGGCCGTGCTCAGTTTGTACAGTTCGTAAGTGTAGGTGTTCTGCAACATGACGGTATAAATGTACTTCTGCGGCTCGATATAAGCGGTGTCTACATCGCTGAAACTGTTCACAAATTGTTTCACCCCGTCTGCCATTCGTTTCACCAACGAACGTTTGGCAGGTTGTGGCGCAGCGGCAGTATCAGGCACTTCGGCCCTTACTACCATGCTCAACAAGCAGAGAAAAAGCGATGTGAGTAGGGTTTTAAGCATGTCAGAATTTGTTGAGTATTCGGTCCATCACCCAGTTTACCGGTGTTGCGCTCACGCTGGTGCACGAGCAATGGCCAATGCCTTGCAAGTCTTCGATAACTGCCTTTATGATGGGCAGTTGTGCGTATGCAGGATTGTCTACGTTAAAGCTTGTTGCGCCATCGCTTGTTACAAGCTGAATGGGGTTGTTGGTGTACACCGAGAACGACAGCAGACCACGTTCGCCAATCACCTCGATGCAGTCTTCCTTTGCACTTTGGTGTGCAACGAAACACCAACTGCCACTTCCCACCACGCCACTTTCAAACTCGAAGGCCGCACTTACGGTGTCTTCAACGCCATATAGACGGCCACGGTTCGACAAATAGCCGTGCGCACGGGTGATAACGCCAAAGAGTTCTTGTATCAAGTCGAGTTGATGAGGGGCTAAATCGTAGAAATAACCGCCTCCCGACACGTCGGGTTGAAGTCGCCAAGGCAGGTTACTGTTGGTGGAATAGTCTAAATCGCGCGGCGGAACGGCGAAACGAATTTGCACATTGGTGATTTTTCCAATGGCACCACTGTCTACTATGGCTTTTACACGTTGGAAATATGGCAGGTAACGGCGATAGTAAGCCACAAAACAAGGTACGCCCGTCTGTTCGCTCACTCGGTTAATGCGCACGCAGTCTTCGTAGCTAGCGGCCAGAGGCTTTTCCACATACACAGGCTTTCCTGCTTTCATGGCCATGATGGCAAAGGTGGCGTGGCTGGATGGCGGCGTGGCGATGTACACGGCATTTACGTCGGGGTCGCCGATAAGTTCGTTCGGGTCGGTGTACCACTTGCGTATGCGATGGCGTTCGGCGTACGAACGCGCCTTGTTTTCGGTGCGACTCATCACCGCATGCACGTGCGAACCCTCCACTTCGTTAAAGGCAGGACCCGATTTTTTCTCGGTTACCTCGCCGCAACCTATAAATCCCCAACTTATTTCTTTCATCCTTATCTTCTCTTCTTAACCAAAAACGCTCGCTGCCCTACGTTCCTTATTATATAAGGAGTGGCATGCGACGTTACAAATAAACTTCTTTGTAGTGCAAATTTACGAAAAGAAATCGAACTGATAAAGGCATGCAGCATAAATTACCCGCTGCGAACGCAATTACATCGCTATTTCCAAGGGAGAATACAACAAAACAAATGGCGCGCCAATAAACTGACGCGCCATTGTTTTTTGGGCTTTACCCCATTGGGGCATGCTGTTTCTTAGAAGTTGTAATAAACGCCAAAGCTTAAGTTGTTGCCATCAAACGATGCGCCCCATGCTTGGTTGTTCAATTTTACTTCGTCGCCACGAGCGTCCGTGTAAGAACCTCTCTCGTTCTTCCAACCAGCAAATCCAACCTTTGCCAAGAACGTAAAGTGCCTATTTAGGTTTATGGCCACGCCCGGTTTTACGCCAACACCCAGCTCGTTGTTGCCACCTTGGTAGCGAAGATAATCTAAACCCGTGTCGACAAAGACGTCAACATACTTAGAATGTACAAAAGTGTAACGCACATAAGGAGAAACGGTGAAGAATCTGGCTTGCGTTGTCTTGGCATCTTCAACCGAAACGGGATTTCCTTTACCCCATCCTAGCACCGTACCGATGGCCCAATCGTCGTTAAAACTATATCCTACTTCGGGCAAAACCCTGTAAGTGGTTACTTCATCACCACCTTTTACCTTACTAACACCTATTCCAAGGGTACCTCCTACATAAACTTGTTGTGCACTTGCACTAACAGCTATCACCGCTGCAACCATGGTCATCAAAATCTTTTTCATCTTTATTCCTGATTAAATTCAACTGATGTATTAAAAAAAGCACGTACTAATCTTTTTCTGGGGGCAAAGTTATAACATTCGTACTAGCGGTGCAAAGCATACAGACTTTTTTAACTTATTCATTGCAAAGAGGCGTTAAAGTCTATATAATCCGCATGGTTAACAAGAATTTATCTTTTACAACTTGCCCATCAAGGCTTGCAATAAGCGGCGAATAAAACGACAAACGGGTAAACACGCATTGCTTTACGTGCTTACCCGCTTGAACGATAATGTCTATTCGCCGCAAAAGCTTGTCTCTTAGCAGAACTATGTCGTAACCATTCCCTTTTTTTAGTTTTCCCCTCCCCAGGTTTCTTCGGCCTCTGGTTCACCTGTTTGTTTCTTCGAAGGATGTTCGGGCAGGTGGAAACGATAGTTGCTATCAGCATTAAGTGCCATTGCCACCTTGTTTATTTCAACGAAAGTGGTGCCGCCGCCCTCGCCAAAACTACCGCTAAGATAAGCAATCTTGTCTTCCAAGTTGATGTAACCCTTCTGCCTCAACATACGGATGGCAGCCGTAAACATGAATTGGGGCGCAAGATGTTCTTTTTGATGAACGGGAATAACGCCGTAACTAAGGTTGAGCCAACGCTGCAACTTCTCCTTAAAACACATGGCCAAGATGGGCGTTGCACCGCGGAACGAGGCCAAGATGCGCGCCGTTTCGCCCGTTTCGCTGTCGGTGATGATGCCCGCAACACCCAAACGGCGTGTCGACTCGATGGCCGAGTAAGCCAAAAACTCTTTCTGACTGCAATTGGGCGCAAGCGAAATCTGCAAGCCTTTTAGGCGTAGACGGTCTTTCTCGGCCTGTTCTGCAATGGAGGCCATCGTTTTTACGGCCTCAACAGGGTACTTACCCGATGCCGTTTCGCCGCTAAGCATCAACGCATCGGTACGATAATACACTGCATTAGCTATGTCTGTAACCTCGGCACGCGTTGGACGTGGGTTGTTTATCATGGTGTGCAGCATCTGCGTGGCCACAATCACGGGCTTTTTCTTTAATACGCACTTGTGAATAATTTCTCTTTGCAGACCAGGAATGCACTCCAAAGGAACCTCGATGCCCAAATCGCCGCGCGCAATCATAATGCCATACGATGCGTCTATAATCTCGTCGATGTTGTCGATGCCCTCTTGGTTCTCTATTTTCGATATAATCTTGATGTCGCTGTTATGCTCGTCGAGTATCTTTTGAACAGCATGAACGTCTTCGGCCGAACGAACAAACGAGTGAGCGATAAAGTCGATGTCTTGTTCGATGGCGAAAAGGATGTTGTTTCGGTCTTTCTCGGTGAGCGCAGGCAGATCGATATGTTCGCCTGGTACGTTCACACTCTTGCGTGCACCAAGCTTACCGTCGTTCTGAACCTGCGTTACGAGCATCGGGCCTTGCACTTCAAGCACCCTCATGTCTAGCTCGCCGTCGTCGAAGAGGATGCTATCGCCCACCTTCACGTCGTTGGCAATGTCGGGATAAGACACGTTCAGTATGTCGTGCGTTGTCTCCATTTCGGGTCGCCCGAATATTTTCACGATGTCTCCACTCTTATATTGTATGGGTTCTGCAACACCGGTGGTTCTAATTTCTGGGCCTTTGGTGTCTATCATCAAGGCGATATGCGACGAAACGGCACGCACGTTCCTGATAATTTCCTTCATTCCCTCTTCGGGAGCATGCGCAGTGTTCATTCGCACCACGTTCATCCCAGCGAAAAAAAGCTTTCGTATAAATTCCTGATCACACCTGCGGTCGCTTATGGTGGCCACAATCTTTGTCTGTTTCATATCTTATTGAAATGTCCTTTAAATATAATGTAACAATGGGCAAACACGTCTAGCGTTGTCACGGCGTGTCGCCACACTTCCGTTAACACTTGCTCGCCTTTTGCAAAGGTACTGAAAAAAATCGCGAACGCCTTGACCTTTTGTAATTATTATCGTTGATATGGAACAAAAAAACGTTCTTTTTCGTTCCTCGAAAAGTGCGTTTTGCCTTTCCACTTCGCCCAAAGCTCCGTGTTGGCGATTTCCAATTCTCGCCATAACAATGTCCGAGCAAGCTCGACGTTGTTCATTTGGCTTAACGAAAACGTTCAATGGTGTAAGCAACGTTGCGCAGAACACGGAGCCTTAACTACCCCGCAACGTGCGCTTTCAAGAACTCTTCTGCGCGCTGCAAGTCTTCGGGCGTGTCTATCCCCACGGTTTCAACCTGCGTAAGACCCACCTTTATCTGGTAGCCGTTCTGCAACCAACGCAGTTGTTCAAGGCTCTCGGCCTTCTCTAACGACGATTGCGGCAAGGCCGTTATCGCCCTTAGTGCCTCTGGACGATAGGCGTATATGCCCAAATGTTTAAGAAAAGGGTAAGCCCCAAGCCATTGTTCGGGCTCAGTGCCACGAACGAAGGGAATAACCGAGCGCGAAAAATACATCGCAAAGCCGCCATTGCTCATCACAATCTTGGGCGAATTGGGGTTACGCACCTCGTCGATGGTCTTAAAGGGAATGCCCAGTGTGGCTATCTGCACGCCTTCGGTGTCGAAACATTGGCAAATGGCGTCTATCTGCGAACGCTGCACAAAGGGTTCGTCGCCTTGAATGTTCACCACCACGTCGTAGTCGCCGCCAATCTTTTGCACGGCCTCATTCACGCGGTCGGTACCGCTTTGGTGTTCGGTTGAAGTCATCACGGCCTTGCCGCCAAACGCCAACACCTTATTATATATACGCTCGTCGTCTGTGGCCACGTATGTTTCGTCTAAGGCTTGTGCCACTTGTTCGTACACGCGTTGTATCACGGGTTTGCCTCCAAGCATAGCCAATGGCTTGCCCGGAAAGCGCGAAGAGCCATAACGGGCTGGTATTATGCCTATAAATTTCATTGTATGTTTTGTTTTTATGAACGTTTTCGTTAAGCCAAATGAACAATGTCGAGCTTGCTCGGACATTGTCAT